>Ga0070741_10000168_pt1 | contig 246596 bp, 208 predicted proteins | sample Coa_R1_4_FD_66440 | JGI IMG/M metagenome (GOLD analysis project Ga0070741, IMG submission 66440) | Surface soil microbial communities from Centralia Pennsylvania, which are recovering from an underground coalmine fire - Coalmine... | ecosystem: Environmental > Terrestrial > Soil >... | reverse complement strand
CCGACCCCGACCCCGACCCCGACCCCGACCCCGACCCCGACCCCGACCCCGACGCCCACTCCCACGCCGCCCCCTCCGCCGACGTTCCACATCGACCTGACGGCGTATCGCCCCCAGACGGAGGGCTACGGCTCCCCCTTCCAGCGGCAGGCCGTCGCGGAGAGCGGCGAGGAGAGCCCGGGCACCGGCATCCGCCTGAACGCCGACGACGACGACGCGAACGGCCTCGCCGACGCGACCGACGGGACCGTGATCAACGAGAACGACCTGGTCGAGGTGACCTTCACCGTCGATCCCGCGCCCGCCCCGCCGGGATGGGAGTACGCGGTCGTGCGGAGCGCGCCCAGCGTCAAGCTCTGGCAGAACCCGACCAAGGGCTTCGCCGTCCTGGGCTCGAACGACGAGCAGGTCCTCGCGCTCGCGGGCGGCACGGCGACGGTCTGGGCTGAAGGCGTCGCCGCCTCCGCGGCGACCATCCGGCTCGTGGCGCGCCCCGCTGGCGGCGGCGCCGAGGTGGCGTCCGACGTGGTCCGGTTCTACCCGTTCACGAGCATCGTGATCGGGCTCGGCGGAGAGGGCCAGTCGCCGACGGATCCGCCGGATCCGAACCACGGCATCTTCAACATCGCCGCGAACCTCTACGCGATGGGATACGACGTCCACATGTACGACGAGGACGTCGTCGACAGCTCGGGCGCCGGCGAAGCGTACGACGAGGTCGCGAGCGCGGTCTCCGAGCGCGGAATCGGGATCGTGTCGATCTTCGGGTACAGCCACGGCGGCGGCTCGACCCATGACCTCGCCGAGCGCCTCGCGAACAACGCCGGCAGCATCGGCTCGTTCGTCGTCCCCTACACCGCCTACATCGACGGCATCGAGAACGACTCCGACATCGACCTCGACTCCGAGCGGCGGCTGCCGCCCGGCACGCAGTACCACGTCAATTACTACCAGCGGAACGACTTCCTCATCCGCGGCAACTCGGTCGCGGGCGCGAGCGTCGACCTGAACGTGACGTCGACGCCGTGGGGCAGCGGCCTGGTCCACACGAGCATCGACGACCACGCGAACGTGCGAAGCGGCGTCCAGGACCCGCTCGTCCAGCGGGTGGCGAAATGACACGCCGACGCGCGACCCTCACGCTGCGCGCCAACGCACGGCGCCTGGCCGCGGTCCGCCTGCTCGCCGCGCTCGCGGCAGCGCCGCTCGCGCCATGGACCGCAGCGGTCCCGGCCGCATGGGCGAGCGAGCTCGCGCCCGACGCGGTGCTGCAGGCGCGGATCGCCCGGGTCGCGCGCGCGGCGAGCGAGGACGACGTCGCCGCGGCGCTCGACGAGCTCCGTCGCTCGTCCGCCCCGGATTTCTCCGACCTCGTGCCGCAGCTCGCGGTCTTCCTGGTCTCGGCGCGGGGAGAGCGCGAGGGAATGGCACCGGCCGTCGTCGTGAGCCGGCTCGGTATCTCGCGCGCGCAGATCCTGCGCGGCGTCGCGCCGTACCTCGACACGTCCGACGATCGCTTGCGGCGCCAGCTCGCGAACCTGCTGGGCGCCGTCGACGAGGGGCCGGACGGCACCGTCGACTTCGGCGAGTATCGCGCCTATCTCGCCGAGCGCGGGGGATCGGCCCCGACCGCGCTCGTCGAGCATCTGTTCGAGCGGTCGCCCGCAAAGGCCGCTCGGATCCTGGCGGAGACGAGCGGGAGCGACGCGTCGGCGCGCGCGGCCGCGCTCGCGCAGGTCGATGCGGTCGAATCCGCGCGCGCCGCGCTCGGGTCGCGGCGCGCCGGCGGCTCGGCGGACGCTTCCGATCGCGCCGCCGCCGGTGTCGACGCGCTCGCCGGTCGCCCGGAGTGGTGGGCGCGCGCGTACGCCGCCGCGCTCGTGCGCGCCGATCGGCGTGCCGCCGCGCGCGACGTGCGCGATCGGCTGGCGAACGATCCCGACGATCGCGTGCGCGCCGTGCTCGGCGGCCGGCCGGAGAGCTGAGCCCCCGGCCGGTCGGCGCGCACTCCGGGTCGATCGTCAGGCGGCGCGGACGTCGATGCGCTTGCGCGCCGCGGAAGCCGTCTTCGGCAGCGTGACGGTCAGCACGCCGCGCTTGAACGAGGCCTCCGCTTTGTCGGGATCGACGCCCGGCGGGAGCGGGATCGTGCGGAGGAACGAGCCGTACGACTGCTCGCGGCGATAGTAGTCGCGATCGCGCTCTTCCTTCTCCTCGCGACGTTCGCCGGAGATCGGTCGGCCTGCGAAGCCGTCGAGGCGTCGCCGCCGGTTCCGCTTGCCGGCATCTTGGAGGGGCGCACTCGGCCGTGTTTGCCCTCGCGCCGCGTCCGTGATTCGACGCGGCGGATGAAGCCGGGAGCGACGAGGACACCGCATGGCGCGGCGCGTCTCGCGTCGGCGTTGCTTCTGCCCGCGCTGTGGGCGTGCGCGAGCGCGGCGCCGCAGGCGATCGCGCCCGCGAATCTGCCGGCCCCGGCCATGAGCTCGGGCCAGCTCGCCGAACTCGAGCAGGAGACCGCGCCCTACCGGCGCGCCGGCACGGCTTCGATCTCCGGGCAGGTGCGGCTCGACACGACGCGCGGGCGCATCGTCGCGGGCGACGGCACGCAGGTCGTCCTCACGCCGGCGGTGCGCTACGCGGTCGCGGCGTTCGAATCCGATGCGATCGCGGGCGATCGCATGCCGGCGCGTCCGCCCGGGCAGCTCGCGTGGACGGTCGGGACCGACGCCGAAGGACGATTCACGTTCCGAAGCCTGCCGGGCGGCGACTACCTGATCGCGAGCGCGGTGTCGTGGAACGAGCTGGGCCCCGCGAGCCCGGCGCGCGTGGACGTCGCGACGGCGCGCGTCTCGGTCCCGGACGGCGGTACGGCGAACGTCGAGGTCCTGCGGACGGTCATGATCGAGCTCGACGTCCGCGCTCCCCGCGCAGACGACGCGCCGCGCTCGTCGTCGGTGTCCGGGCTCGACCGGCCTTCGTAGAATGGATGCTCGCACGCACGCGCGCTCGGCCGTCGCGTCGCTGATCCTGCTGATCGCAGCCTTTGCGCTCCCGCGATCGGCAGAAGCCGGCGGTCCCTTCGCGTCGGACAAGCTGACGCACTTCTCGGTGAGCGTGCCGTTCGGGATGGCGGGGACGGCGGTCGCGGACCAGTTCATTCCCGAGCACCGGTTCATCGTCGGAACGCTGCTCGGGACGGTGCCCGGCTTGGCCGTCGAGATCGGCGACGCGACGACGAGCTCGGGCTTCGACCCGGCCGATCTGCTCGCCGACTTCATCGGGGCGGCGCTCGGCGCGATCGCGACCGACCAGGTGATCCTCCGGTTCTTCTTCGACGACCGCGGCCCCGACAAGGGGGCGGGCGTGGAGGTCGGCGGCGTGTTCTGACGCTTGCAGGGCATCTTGCAGCCCGTAGGATGGGTGTCGTTCATGCGGGTGCGATCGCGTACCGAGCTCTGCAGCCGTCGCGGCACCCGCGGCTCGCACCTCGTCGGCCTCGTCGTGCTGCTCGCGCTTCTCGCGTGGAACGGGCCCGCCCGGGCGAACCCGTTCGCAGCGGACAAGCAGACGCACTTCGCGGCCGGCGTGGGATGCGGAATTGCGGCTACGCTCATCGCGGACCAATTCACCCACGACCACCGCTTCATCGTCGGGACGTTCCTCGGAACGATTCCGGGGCTCGCCGTCGAGATCCACGACTCGACGGTCTCGTCGGGCTTCTCGGAGGGCGATCTGGCGCTGGACTTCGCCGGGTCGGCGCTCGGGGCGATCTTGACCGACCTGGTGGTGCTGCCGGTCGCGGTGCGCTTCTTCGCCGACGACCACGGCCCGGACACGGAGTACGGCGTGGAGGTCGGCGGCACGTTTTGAAGCGGCCGGTCGCGGCGCGCGCGAGCATCGCTCCGGCTGGGGCGCGACACGCCGCGGACGAGCTCGGTGACCGCGCGCTCCACCGCCGCGCGCGCTCTCTCGGGGCCGAGGCGCTGCACGGTGCGCAGGCGGCTCCAGGCCTCGAACGACGTCACGGACCATGCCACATTGGCAAATCGAAGCTCGGCTCGAGCCCGTGCCGGCCGGCATTTGGCGCCGCCGGCGCATCGGAGGTTTCCGTGACCATCGAACTCTACCCGACGCCGTCCCAGATGCAGGCGCTGCTGTCCGGCCCCGACGACGAGCCCGTCGTGATGCTGAACCTGCTCCGGTTCAAACCGGAGGCGTCCGAGCCCGACGAGGGCGCGACCGGCGAGGAGGCGTACGGCTGCTACAGCGCGGCGATGCTCGAGTTCATCGGCGCGCGCGGCGCGCGGGTGCTGTGGACGGGACGGGTCGTCGGTCAGGTCATCGGGAGCGGAGCCGAGGGCTTCCACACGATCGCGCTGGTCGAGTATCCGTCGCGCCGGGCGTTCTTCGAGATCGCGAGCCACCCGCACGTCCGCGACATCGGCGTGCATCGAGCCGCCGGCCTCGAGGGGCAGTGGCTCGTGGCAGCGGTCGCCCGCTGAGCACGTCCGCGATCGTGCGCGCTGACGACATCCCGGTCGCCCACACGCCGGCCGGCGGCTACGGCGACGTCCTGCCGCCGCCGATCCTCGCGCGCTGCACCGAGCCGCTCGCTCCGGGCGCGCCCGACCTGCGCGGCACGTGGCAGACGGAGACCCTCGAGGTCGGCGGCGCGATCGCCCCGGCGGATCATCCGCTGTGGCGGCACGTCGAGCGCATCGAGCAATGCGGCGACCGCGTCGTCGTCACGTCGACCGGCGTGATCCACGACATGCGCGCCGACGGGACGGTCGAGCACGGCGTGAACGACGTGTCGGCCGTGAGCCACGTGCCGATCCGCGTCGTCGCGACCTTCGAGGACGGCGCGCTCGTGCTGCGCCCGGTCGGTCTCGCGGGCATCGAGGTCACGCGCGAGCGCGACGGCGACCGCCTCGTGTGGCGCTACGGGCCCGGCATCGCGGTCCGGATGCGGCGGATCGACGAAGCGCGCTGATCGGGTCAGCGGAAGAGCGACAAATCGACCGCGTTCGCGAGCGCCTCGGCACCGGCGTCGGTCGGGTGGATCAGGTCGGCGCTGAGCTCCCTCCGCCACCGTGTCGGGTTCGCGGGATCGCGCACGGCGGCGTCGAAATCGATCACGGCGTCGAACGCCCCGCTCTCGCGGATGAACGCGTTGATGGCCGCTCGCTTCGACTCGTCGTACGGCGCGTAGAACGGATAGGTGTTGCCTTCCGCCGGCGTCAGCGTGCCGCCGAAGATCGGAAGCCCGCGGGCATGGGCGCGCGCGATCAGGTCGCGGTAGCCGGCGATGACCTCCTCCGCGGTGACGTCGGGGCGGCCGAGGCCGATGTCGTTGATCCCTTCGAGAAGGACGACGGCCTCGACCCCGCTCTGGCCGAGCGCGTCCTCGTCGAAGCGGAGGAGGGCGGACTCGCCGAGCAGGCTGTTCAGCACCTTGTTGCCGTTGATCCCCTGGTTCAGCACGCCGCGCGGCATCCCCGCCGAGACGAGCCGCTCGGCGAGGACGTCGGGCCAGCGCCGGTTCGCGTCGAACGTCGTCCCGGTTCCCTCGGTGATCGAGTCGCCGAAGGCGACGATCGCGCCGTCGCCGCGGCCGGCGAGCACGTCGACCGACGCGAGGAACACCCAGTGCGCCGTCGTGCGCCCGAACGCGGCCCCCGCGGCATCGGCGGTCGCGTCGCCGGTCGCGACCCAGCCGGTCGCGGACAGGGGATGCGACGTCGTCGGCACCGTCGGCTCCGGGAGGTAGAGCGTGATCGCGACGTCCGCGAGCGCCGGCACAACGAGGTCGACCGGGTCGCTCGTCGCGGTCGCGCCCGCCGCGATCGCGGTCGCGCTGCTGCCGCCGAAGGTGAGCACGCGGACGGTGTCCGGCCGAAGGCCCGCCCGCGCGTCCCGGAGGCCGATCGTCGCCGCACCGATCGCGAGCGGCTCCGAGCCGCACTGGTTCGTGAGCTTCACGCGAACGGCGTCGCCCGCGAGGCTCGTGCGGACGATCATCCGGACGCTCTCGTCGTCGAAGCGGGCGTTCTGCGGAAGCCCGAGGATCGTCGCCGCCTGGAAGCACATCGGGCTCGTGCTCCAGGTCCCCACCCACTTGGAGCTCGCGCTCGAGCCGCTCGGCGCGTCGGCGCACGCCGCGACCCACGTCACGAGCGCGGCCGCCGCGGACGCGCGAGCGATGGCGCGCATCACGGGGCCGAGTACGCGACGAGGCCGCCGTTCGGCATCGGCGGCTGGGTGAAGAACCAGAAGCCGCGGCCGACGTAGACGGTGCCGCCCGCGACCGCGATCCCCGCGGCGACGTCGCCGCCCGGGTGATCCGACCAGAGCTCGGCGCCGTCGTCGGCCGCGAGCGCATGGATCACGCCGTCGATCGTGCCGTGGTAGACGACGCCGTTCGCGACCGTGATCGCGCCGAACATCGGCGCCGCCATCGCGGTCTCCCAGCGGACGGATCCGTCGCGCGCGTCGAGCGCGAAGGTCGACGACGTGTCGTTCGGGTTGTGCCTGCCGGTCGTGACGAACCCGAACGCGCGCCAGCGGTTGCAGCCGACGAAGATCGCGCCGTCGGCGACCGCGGCCGTCACCATGATCCCCCCGAGCGGGCTCCCGCGGCACACGGAGGTCTCCCAGACCGCCTCACCGGTGTCGCGGTCGAGCACGTGATAGGTGCCGCCCTTGTCGCCGACCCCGACGACGTCGCGGCCCGCGATCGCGAAGAGGTTCGGTGACGCGCCGACGTCGGCGTCGGGGCCCGGGCCGCCGGCCGGGATCGTGAAGACGTCGTCCTTCGTGAACTGGTGCACCCAGGCGACGTCGCCGGTCTCGTAGCGGATCGCGACCACGGAGTCGCCCATCGGGCTCGCGGGCTGCTCGTAGGTCTGGCCGGTGCCGATGAAGACGAGGCCGCGGCGCTCGTCCACCGCCGCCGACGACCACACCGACACGCCGGCGCCGGACGTCGCGTCGTTCGCGGTCGTGTACACGCGCCAGAGCTCGCGCCCGTCGTCGGCGTCGAGGCCGACGATGCTGCCGCGGAACGTGTAGTCGGGAAGCGCGATCGCCGTCTCGTACGACGACACGCCGATCACGATCGTCCGCCCCGCGAGCACGGGCGACGAGTCGATGCTGGTCGTCGGATCGGAGTCGAGCTCGGCGGTCCAGAGGGTCTCGCCGCTCGCGCGGTCGAGCGCGAAGAGCGTGCCGCCGAGCTCCGCGACGTACACGCGATCGCCGTCGACGAGCGCGGAGCCGTCGATCCGCATGCCGAGCTTCCGGCTCCAGATCTCTCCGCCGTCGCTCGACCGGACGGCGCGGAAGACCCCGTCCCAGTCGCCGAAGTAGACGGTGTCGTCGACGACGGCCGGCGTGCTGGTCGTGCCGGCGAGCCCTTCGAGGCGCCAGCGCGGCGCGAGCTCCGACGCGTTCGCGCGCGACAGCTTCGACTCGGCGCCGTTCGACCGGCTGTTCGACCGATCGTGGTTGACCGACGGCCACGCGTCCGAGCCCGCCGGAAGCGCGTCCGACGGCGCCTCGTCCGAGCACCCGCCGGCGAGCGCGATGACCGCCGCGAGCGCACCGGCCACGGCGAGCGCGCACGCCCGGCCGGGTCGGTTTCCGCGCGCGCCCGACCGGCGGGTCGGAGAAGCGGCCATTGCATTTCCCTCCCGCGGAGCGCGATCTGCGCCCACGCCGGCCGACTTCTATCGCGGGCGCACGTGGAAGGACACGGCGCGATTTTCCGCGGGGCCAGCGCTGCCGCGCAAGTGGTGCAACTCCGCGTCCCAGTCGTTCGCTCCCGTCCGTTCGGCGAGCGCGAGCGCGTCCTCGACGACGGTCGGCCCTTCCTCGGCTCCCCTCGCGATTCCCTGAGTAATCCCTGGATTTCGCCAGGACTTCCGGCGGTCGCCCCACTACCTCTGCCGACACACCGAGCCAAGCGACGCACGTACGAACGCGCGTCGACGAGCGAGCGCGCGGGCATCGCGCACGAGGAAAGGGAGAGACGGCGATGGAAATCGGATTTCGGGCGCGCGCCTTCGCGCTTCGCGCCGGGGCCTGGCTGGCGGCGATCATCCTGAGCGGCGGGGCGTCCGAGGCCGCCGCGCAGCCGTCGCCGTTCTTCGACCATTTCGACTGCTTCAAGATCGGCGTCGGCCCGAACGAGGTTCAGGTCGACCCGCACGCCCTGGACGCCCTCACGCTGACGCCGTACGAGGTCCCGCCGTTCGACGCCGAGCAGGGCTGCCGCCTGCAGCCGGCGAAGAGCCCGCGTCCGACCCACCTCTGCATCCCGGTCGACAAGCAGCCGCGCCAGACGCCGTACGGCACGCAGCGCGGCGGCAACTTCCTGGTCTACCGGATGCGCTGTCCGGCACAGGCGGACTTCCGAATCGGTGTCGTGGACCAGTTCGTTCGTGCCGTCGCCGGCGTGAAGCGGAAGAGCACCACCCGCTTCCTGCTCGTCCCGGCGTACGACATCGAGAACCCGGATACGCCGTGCGGCCCGACCGGCGCCGGGCAGTGCGGCGGCGGCTGCCCGAACGTGTCGCAGTCCTGCGTCTCGCAGCTGAACGGGGTGTGCGCGTGCGTCGAGGACGTGCGCTGCGGCGGCACGCCGGTCGCCGGACAGTGCAACGGATCGTGCGCGCCCGGCGAGATCTGCGGTCCCGATCAGCTCGGCGGCTGCGCGTGCCTGCGGTAGCGCGCACGCACGTCCCGACCCTCGGATGAAAGAGAGAAGACGATGAAGACGTTCGGACGTTCAGGTCGGCTGTCCGCGATCGCGATTGCGACGATGCTCGGCTCGTCGGTCCTCCTCGACTGGACGATGGCGGGACCGAGCTTCGCGGCGGCGCGCAAGTACTACCTCACGAAGGCGACCTTCGCGGGCGACGCCGCCGCCACGGCCTGCGATCCCGGTTACCACATGGCGTCGCGGTGGGAGGTCGTCGAGACGACCGCCCTCCAGTACGACACGAGGCGCGGCATCACGGCCGCCGACTCCGGCTCCGGGCCGCCGACCGAGGAGTTCGGCTGGATCCGGACCGGCTATCGCCCGATCCTGACCGGCGGCCCCGGAGTGTCCAACTGCCTCGCCTGGAGCTCGGGCGATCCCGGCGTCGACGGGACGTACGCCGGCATCGGGGGTGGCTGGGGAGTCGACACCGCGCCCTTCGTGAACCGCTGGGCGATGGAAGAGGGCAGCTGCGGGACGCCTCACCACGTGTGGTGCGTGCGCGACTGACGCGCGGGCACCGCAAACGACGCACGAGGACACTGCCATGTCGGAACGTCGACCCTACGCAGGGACGCTGTCGGTGAACCGCGCCTTCGTCGTGCACTTCGGCGACGCGCGGGATGCGCGGCGTCGCCGGTTCGCCGGCCGCGCCGAGCATCTCTCGTCCGGCGACGTCGCGCTGTTCTCGTCGCTGAAGGAGCTGCTCGCGTTCTTCGAGCGAGTGCTGGTCGCCGATCGCGGCGCCGCGCCGCAGCCGAACCCGCCGCTGCGCGATCGCAAGTGAGAAACCGGAGCATGAGGCTCCAGAAGAGGAATTGGACCATGGACGGATGGAGAACCACTGACCCGAGCGTGCGCCCGCGCCGGCGCGCGGCGCTGCGAGCCGCGTCGACCGCGATCGCCCTGCTGGCGCTTTTCGGCGCCGGGCCGGGATTCGCCGCGCCGGCCGCTCAGGCGCCGGACGAGATCCTCGTCCGCTTCCGCGCGGGCACGAGCCCGGCACGGCGCGGCGCGGCGCATGCCGCGGCGCGCGCGAGCGTCGTCAAGCGATTCGCGACCGTCGATGGTCTCGAGCTGCTCCGCGTCGCGCCCGGGACGTCGGCGGCGCGGGCGATCGACCAGTACGGCGGGAATCCGGACGTCCTGTACGTCGAGCCCAACCGACCGATCGAGCTCCAGAAGGGCTCGAACGATCCGTCGTACCTCCAGAACGACCAGTGGGGACTCAACTACGCGTTCCCGCCGTTCGACGATCCCGACATCGACGCGCCGGAGGCCTGGGACATCACGACCGGCAGCCCGAACGTCGTCGTGGCCGTCATCGACACCGGGATCGACTACAACCACGAGGACCTCGCCGCGAACGTGTTCCGCAACGAGGCGGACTGCGACGGCGACGGCGTCGACGACGACGGCAACGGCTGGGTCGACGACTGCCACGGGATCGACCCGATCGACGGCGACTCCGATCCGATGGACGACGAGGCGCACGGGAGCCACGTGTCCGGCATCATCGGCGCGGTCGGCAACAACGGCGTCGGCGTCGCGGGCGTCGACTGGAACGTCAAGCTGATGGCGTGCAAGGTCTTCGACGCGAACGGCAACGGCACGATCGCCGCGGCGATCACGTGCCTCGACTACATCGCGATGATGAAAGATCGCGGCGTCAACATCGTCGCCAGCAACAACAGCTGGTCCGAGACCGACTTCTCGGCGGCTCTGCGCGACGCGATCGACGCGCAGCGCCAGCACGGCATCCTCTTCGTCGCGGCGGCGGGCAACTACTCGAGCTGCCCGAACCCCTACGAGTGCCGGCTCGACGGCGACAACGACCGGAAGCCGACCTGGCCCGCGAGCATGTACCTCCCGAACGTGATCGCCGTCGCGAACTCGATCGACTATGGCTGGCTGAACGCAGGCTCTGCCTACGGCCGCCGGACCGTGCACGTCGCGGCGCCCGGGACCAACATCCTGAGCACGATCCCGGGGAACGCCTACGACTGGTACTCCGGCACCTCGATGGCGACCCCGATGGTCGTGGGCATCGCGGCGCTCCTGAAGGCGCAGAACCAGGGACGCGACTGGCGGGCGATCAAGAACCTGATCCTCGCCGGCAGCGAGGGGAACATGTTCCCGGACGACGGCAAGCTCATCACCGATCATCGCGCCAACGCGCATGGTGCGCTCGCTTGCGCGAACAAGGTCCTGACGAGCCGTCTCCGGCCGGTTCCCGACGCCGTCACGGCGGTCGTCGGGCAGCCGATGGAGCTGTCCGCGCTGAACATCCGGTGCGCCGCGCCGAACGGCAACGTGACCGTGACGGTCAATCCGGGCGGGCAGGCGGTCACGCTGCGCGACGACGGTGCGGAGAACGACCAGCAGGCGGGCGACGGCATCTACTCCGGCCAGTGGACGCCGGCCGCGCAGGGCCAGTTCACCATCGCCTTCCCGGGGCCGGACGTCGTCACCGTCAATGTGCTTCCCGGCTCCTATGGCGTCACCGCCGTGCCGTATCAGGGACGCACGATCACGGGAACCTCGATCCAGATCCTGCCGATGCAGCCCGCGACGCTGCCGTCGCCCTTCCCGCTGCGCTTCGCGGGCGGCACCTTCGACACGATCTACGTCGACGAGCGCGGCGGCCTGCAGCTCGACGGCGGCGACTTCGACAGCGACCTGGCTACCTACAACGAGCCGCTGCCGTCGCCGTTCCACGCGACGCTCGTCCTGCCGTACTGGGACCAGATCATGGAGTCGACCTTCGGCGACGTGCTGTACGAGGTGAGGGGCACCGCACCGAACCGCGAGCTGGTGATCGAGTGGCGGGACATGGAGCGCTCCGACGTCTTCTGCGTTCTGTTCGAAGGCTACGTCACGTTCCAGGTCGTCTTCTTCGAGGGCTCGAGCGACATCCTCTTCAACTACCCGGACACGACCGTCGGCGGGCAATGCCCCGACCTCGACGCGGGCGGGTCCGCGACCGTCGGGATCCAGGTCTCTCCCGACGTCGCGAGCCAGTTCGGCTTCAACGCGCCCGTCATCCCCGACGGGACGTCGCTCCTGTGGACCGTCGGCGGTGGTGCGCCGCCGCAGCCCGCGATCGGCGTCACCCCGGCTTCCGCGGAGTTCGGAACCGTGGCGGTGGGCGCGTCGTCCGACCGGACCTTCGTCGTCCAGAACACCGGTACCGGGACGCTCACCGGGCAGGCGTCCGCTCTCGCGCCCTTCTCGATCGTGTCGGGCGGCGCCTACTCGCTCACCGCGGGGCAGACGCAGGTCGTGACCGTGCGATTCGCGCCGACCGCCGCGGGGAACTTCCCGGGCAACGTGACCTTCACCGGCGGCGCCGGCGCAGCGCGCGCGGTGCACGGCGTCGGCGGCGATGCGACCGCGACCTGCGAGCCGGTCGCCGGCTGGCAGCTGAAGCTCGGAAAGCTGACTCAGCCCGGCGCGAACACGCTGTCGCTGAAGGGCAGCGTGTATCTCACGCCGGCCGAGCTCGCTGGCTTCGATCCCTCCGTCGACGGCATCGCGCTCCGGCTCGCGGACGACGTCGGCGCCCCGATCGACTTCGCCGTCGCGGGCGGTCCGTACGACGCGACCGGCAAGAAGGGTTGGAAGGTGAACGCGAGCGGGACGACGTACACCTTCGTCGACGCGAACGTCGGCTCGTCGATCTCGAAGCTGATCGTCAAGAAGTCGACGACGACGCCCGGGGTCGTCAAGATCCAGGCGACCGGCAAGAACGGCTCGTACGCCGGGGTCGTGCCGCCGCCGACGGCGTCGGTGACGCTCGCGGACGGGACGTGCTTCGAGGCGAGCTTCCCGGGGCCCACGCCGCCGCTCTGCTTCTACAACCCCACCCGGACGACGCTTCTCTGCAGGTAGCCGACGGACGAGCGGACGGAGTGGAGGCGGCGGATGCGGCCGGCCGCCGCGCGGAACCGCGCGGCGGCCGGCCGGGCGCCCACGGGCCAGACGCCTAGCGAACGGGCTCGGCGGCGCCGGCGATGCGGATCTTCCAGCCCCGCAGGACCTGCTCGCCGCGCTCGTCGGTCGCGCCGTCGACGTTCAGGTGGCTCGTCAAGTAGTAGAGCCGGTCGATGTCGTCCTTTCGCGCCGGTCCGTGCGAGGCTGCCGCGAAGCTCTGCTGCAGGTAGGACGGCGGGATCGACTGGTAGTAGAGCGTCGCCTGCACGCGGTCCGCGCGCTCGAGCGCGTCCGGCTCGAGGGAGATCCGGTATTCGATCTCGTCGGAGCCCGTGAGGCGCGGATCGGAGTAGTGTGGGTCGTGCGCCTCCTCGCCGTGCAGGTCCGCGAGCTCGCGGACGTAGGGCGACGTCGAGCGCGCGAAGAAGTCGGGGTCGAAGCCCTTCGGCCGGATGCGGTTGTCCTTCACGATGGTGACGCGCTGGAGGAAGCTCGTCGTGAGGACGCCCTCGGAATCGCGGATGAGCTCCTGGTAGATCTGCACCTGGTCGGGGGAAACGATCGACTGGTAGTGCGGCTGGATGGGCGCGCCGGGGAAACGGGTCGGCTGCTCGCTGTCGAGGACGCGGTCGCCGAGGCCCTCGACGAGGAAGCCGAGCTCGTTCGTCCGCCCCGAGCCCCAGAGCGCGTTCCCGTCCGCGTCCAGCACGACGAGCTCGACGAACATGCGCCGGAAGCCGACGCCGGTCGGAAGGTCGTGCCCGGTGAGGTTCTCGACGGTCACGTTCGCGCGCAGCTCGCCCGCCAGCCGCTCGACGCTCGTGACCTCCACGGTCGCGGTGTCGTGCTGCGCCATGTCGAGCATCGACTGCATTCCGGTGAAGAGCGGAAGCTCCTGCGGGTAGCTCGTGAAGAAGGGCGCAGCCGGCGGATTGATCGGGGACGGCTGCTCGGACATCCAGTCGATCTGCTGGACGCCGAGCACGAGCGGGAACTGCTGGACCAGCTGGTTCAGGAAGAGGTTCAGCCCGTGCAGCGCGTGGCGCGAGTAGCGGTCGCGCTTCCGGAGCTCGATCTCGTCATCGGGCAGCCGGTTCGTCGTCGGCGGGAACGCTTCGTTGGACTCGCTGTTCGCGATCCTCGTCTCGACCGGCGTGCCGCGGTAGTGCGTCGGCATGTGGCAGTCCTGGCACGACCGGAAGTCGTCGCCGGGGCGGCCGCTCGAGCTGTTCGTCCACTCGAGGTGCGTCGCTTGCTCGTACTTCGCGCCCAGCTGCCGGCCCGAGGCGTCGAAGACGGGCAGCAGGACGTTGTGGCAGCTGCCGCACAGCTCCGAGGCCGCGATCTGGGCGCCGAACTTCGGCGTCAAGCCGAGCGCGTGCTCCATCGGCTTGGTGACGATCGCGTCGTCGCGGTATGGGCCGTAGACCTCGTCCGGCGGGCCGGTCACGAAGTTCCCGGTGAACGTGCGCTCCTCGCCGAGGCCGGTCTCGGCGACGTGGTGGCACACGGCGCACGACACGCCGTCGCGCGCGAGCGCGCCGTACCACTGGAGGTCGGAGGGTTGCTCTCCCGGCCACTGCTGCAGCGCGCCGCGCGGGAACGGGCGGCCGCCGAGCGGCACTTCCGGCGGCGGCGCGATCGCGAACATCTCGGCACAGGCGCCGCCGCCGGCGCCGGTGTCGATCGCGAACTGCCGTGCGCCCATCGCGCCGTGGCAGTGGAGGCACGTGTTCTCGATGCACGCGGTCGCGTCGGAGAGGCGGTTCGTCTCGCCCTGGAGCTGCGAGAAGAAGATCGGGTCGCGGCCGGAAAGCCCCATCGGCGACACGCGCCATTCGCCGGCCGGCGACAGGTTGCGGAGGCGGCTCGCGCGTCCGAGCTCGTCGGCGACGAGCGCCATGTTCGGGAGGAGCGGGCTCTGCGGCGTCGCGTTGTGGCAGGCGTTGCACTGTGCGGACGTGAGGAACTGTCCCGGGCCGTCGTGCGCGGAGATCACCTGCGCGTCGTAGGTCGCGGCCGGCATGCGCGTGCGCCACACGTCGGCAAACGCGACCGGCTCGAGCTGATCGAAGAAGCGAAGGAAGAGCTGCGACGGCGCCGGCAGCGGCGAAGGGAAGGGCACGAGCGATCCCGGCACTGCGGTCGGCGCCGGAGCCGGAGCGGGCTTCGCGTCGAACGCCTTGTAGCGGAGCTCCCGCCCCAGGATGTTGTCCATGGAGACGAACGTCGATTGCCTCTCCGCCGTCGCGTGGCAGGAGAGGCAGTACGGGTGTCCCGCGAGCGGGATCAGCTCGACGACGTTCGGCACCTTGAGCGGTAGCTGAAGGACGCCGCCCGTCGGGTACCACGACGGACTGTCGACGATCGGATCGGGAAAGGTGCCGCCGGTGAATGCCGAGCGATCGAGGAGCTGCGGCGGCGGGCCGTTGCTCTTCCCCGGCAGCGCCCAGAGCCAGCCGTCGTGCGACAGCCCGCTCGCCTTCACCATCGGCGCCCAGAGGTTCGGCGCGATCGGCTTCGCGGGGTCCTCGAAGACGTCCATGCAGCCGTCTTCCGCCGTCCGGATGTCGAGCGCGGGGAACGCGAAGCTCATCGCCTTCATGATCATCGCGCCGTCCGGGATGTCGCCCTCGCGGCCGTTGCAGAGCCAGTCGACCATCTCCGGCGAGTAGTAGACGCGGAGCGGGAAGTGCGGGCCGTAGTTGTTGAAGTAGCTGCCGTCGGCGACGACCGACGGGCCGCTCATCCGCCAGTTCAGGTCGTGCACCCAGCCGAGCCCGGCGTACTCCTCGGTGGTCAGGAACTCCTGGAGGCGCTCGTTGTATGCCTGGTAGGCGTCGAGCTCGGAGGGCGCCGGCGGGTCGCGGAGCTCGGCCGGCAGCGGCCGTCCGCGATCGGGGTGCTCGGCGCACCAGGCGGCGATCTCCGCCTCGCTCGCCGGCCGCTTCTGCTTGCAGACCCACTTCGCCGGGTTCGCGGGCAGCGGGCCCGCGGGCTCGGGGTCCGGGCTCGACGCGTCGCCGCACCCGGTGAGCGCGATCGCGGCCACGACGACCGCGAGCCACCCGCGCGACCGCGTGCGAGCGCCGCGGCGCACCTTCCGCGGACCGCACCGGCGACCGCGCACGTGGCGGTCGCGCCGAGGCTCGCGAGAGGGCGTCACCAAGCCCGATATCGGCGGCTTCGGTCGCGGATCTTAGGCGCGCGTCGCGGCACGGCGTCGCGCAATGCGACAGCCGCTCGCGCCGTAGACCGGGTTGACCGCGCGATCGCACGCGGTGTACCCGCGAGACCGCGGTCGGCTCACATGCACGATCTCGTCATTCGCGGCGGCACGGTGGTGGACGGGAGCGGTGCCGCCGCCGTGGGGGCCGACGTGGCGATCGACGCCGGTCGGATCACGGCCGTCGGCGAGGTGACGTCGCCGGCGCGCGCCGCGATCGACGCCCGCGGGCTCCTCGTGACGCCCGGCTTCATCGACATCCACACGCACTACGACGGGCAGGCGACGTGGGATCCGATCCTCGCGCCGTCGAGCTGGCACGGCGTGACGACGCTCGTCGTCGGCAACTGCGGCGTCGGCTTCGCGCCCGCACGCCCCGATCGCCACGCCTGGCTGATCGGCCTCATGCAGGGCGTCGAGGACATCCCCGGCGAGTCGCTCACGGCCGGGCTCGCGTGGGATTGGGAGAGCTTTCCGGAGTATCTCGACGCGCTCGCGCGGCGGCCGCGCCTGGTCGACGTGGGCGCGTACGTCGCGCACGGCGCGCTGCGCGCGTACGTGATGGGCGAGCGCGGCGCGCGCAACGAGCCCGCTACGTCGGGCGACACGGCCGAGATGGCTCGCCTCGTCTACGAGGCGGTCTCCGCCGGCGCGCTCGGCTTCTCGACGTCGCGCACGATCGGCCACCGCGCGGTCGACGGCGATCCGGTCCCGGGCACGTTCGCGAGCGAGGACGAGCTCTTCGCGATCGGGCGCGCGCTCGCGAAGGCGGGGCGGGGGATCTTCGAGGTCGCGCAGGCCGGCACGGGCGGCGCCGCCGCCGGCGATCCGCCGAACTCGTCGGAGCGCGAGCTCGCCTGGATGCGCCGCCTCGCCGCGGAGACCGGGCGGCCCGTCACGTTCCTCCTCTTCGAGAACGACCCGGCCGCGACCCCGTGGCGCCGTCTCCTCGCGCTCGCGGACGAGGCCGTCGCGGCGGGCGCGCCGCTCGTGCCGCAGATCGCGAACCGGCCGTTCGGCATGCTCGTCGGCCACCAGACGCGCGCGAATCCCTTCGCCGAGCGGCCGACGTACCGGTCGATCGCGTCGCTCCCGCTCGCGGAGCGCGCTCGGCGCCTCCGCGATCCCGACGTCCGCGCCCGAGTCCTCGCGGAGCGGCCGCGCGGCACGCCGACCGCCGGGACGCTCGCGGCCCTCTTCGGGCCGTCGGCGATGCGCCGCCTCTTCCCGCTCGGCGACCCGCCCGACTACGAGCCGCCGCCGGAGCGGAGCGTGACCGCGATCGCTGCGCGCGAGGGCCGCGCGCCCGAGGAGGTGCTCTACGACCTCATGCTCGGCGACGACGCGCGCGAGCTCCTCCTCTATCCGGTCCTCAACTTCGACCGCGGGAACCTCGATGCCGTCCACGAGATGCTCCTCCATCCCGGCACCGTGCTCGGCCTCGGCGACGGCGGCGCACACTGCGGCATCGTGTGCGACGCGACCATGACGACCTTCACCTTGACGCACTGGGTGCGCGACCGGCGCGGCGCGCGCCTCCCGCTGGAGCTCGCCGTCCGCCGCCTCACGTCCGACAACGCGGCGCTCTTCGGGCTCCGCGACCGCGGCCTCGTCCGCCCCGGACTCCGCGCCGACCTGAACCTGATCGACTTCGACCGCCTGCGCCTCCGGCGTCCCGAGGTCGCGTTCGACCTGCCCGCCGGCGGGAAGCGCGTCCTCCAGCGCGCCGACGGCTACGTCGCGACCCTGGTCGCCGGCGAGGTGGTGATGCGCGACGGCACGGCGACCGACGCGCGTCCCGGGCGCGTCGTCCGCTCCACTGCTGCGTAGTCGCGCCATGCCTGCCGCGCGCGCGGACCGCCCGCCCTCGTCGCGCGCCACGGCGACGGCGATCGCGCCGTCGCGGCTGGCCAGGCGCTGGCCGCTCCTCGTCGTGTCGTTCGTCGAGGGCGGGGCGCTCATGGCGGTCGAGCTGCTGGGCGCGCGCGCGGTCGCGCCGTACTTCGGGAGCTCGCTCTACGTGTGGTCGATCGTGCTCGCGACGACGGTCGGTGGGCTGACGGCGGGATACGCGCTCGGCGGCCGCATGGCCGGGGGCGATCGGCGGTCCGAGGTGCTCGTGTGGGTGCTCGCGATCGCGGCCGCGCTCGTCGCGCTCCTGCCGATCACGTCGGCTGCGGTCATGGGCGCGACCGCGGGCCTCGATCTCCGGGCCGCGATCCTGGTCTCGTGCGCCGCCTTCCTCCTCCCGCCGCTCGTCGCGTTCGGGATGGTGTCGCCGCTCGTGATCGGCCTCGTGTCGACCGACCTCGCCGCGGTCGGTCGCGCGGCCGGAACCGTGTACGCGGTGTCGACGGTGGGCGGCGTCGTCGCGACCTTCCTCTACGGCTTCCTTCTCATCCCGTTCGGCGGGGTGCGCGCGAGCGCGCTCGCGACCGCGGCCGCGCTCGCCCTCCTGCCGCCGCTCGCGCTCCTCGATCGGCGGCACTCGAGGACGGCGCCGTGACGTCCCGCGCGCGCTCGCGGCGTGCGGCGCGCGCCGCTGCCGGCGTCTCCGTCGCCGCTTCGCCGCCGCTCGATCGGCGCGTCTGCTACCTGGTCGCGCTGCTCGAGGGCGTGAGCGTCATGGCGACGGAGCTCCTGGTCGCGAAGATGCTGGCGCCGCTCTACGGCGACTCGCTCTACACCTGGTCGACCGTGCTCGGGACGACGCTGATCGCGCTCGCGGCGGGATACTTCGCGGGCGGCGTCGTCGTGGACCGCGCGCCGCGCCCCGAGGTGCTGCTCGCGATCGTGCTCGCGGCTGCCGGCTACCTGCTCGTCGTGCCCGCTCTCCTCGGCGGGCTCACGGCGCTCTGGATCGATCGCGATCCGATCGCGAGCACGATCGCGTGCGCGGCGATCGGGCTCGTGCCGCCGCTCTTCCTGCTCGGGATGGTGCCGTCCTTCCTGATCCGGTTGCTCGCGGGCGACGCGGCGGAGAGCGGCGCGGTCGCGGGACGCGTCTATGCAGTCTCGAGCCTCGGCGGCATGGCGTCCGCGCTCGGGATCGGGCTGATCGTCATCCCCGAGCTCGGCTTGACGCGGCCGATGCTCGGCACGTCGTCCGTCCTCGCCCTCCCCCCGCTCGCGGTGCTGCTCGCGCGCCGGCGGCTCCTCGCGCTGGCGTACCTCGCGGTGCTTCCGCTGGCCTTCTGGCACGCCGTCGTTCGCGAGGCTCCGACGTCCCGCGACATCCGCGTCCGGGAGTACTCCGAAGGGCTGCTCGGGCAGGTGCTGGTCGCGGACCAGCGGCTGCCGGGCGGAGGTCCCGACGACTTCTTCCGGGTGCTCTACCTGAATCGCATGGGGCAGACCGTGATCGACGCGCGCACCGGCGAGCCGCTGTCCGCGGACTACATCGACCACGTCCTGCCGTTCGCGGCGACTCGCCCGCCCGGCGCGCGCGTCCTCCTCCTCGGGCTCGGCGGCGGCAGCATGGTGAAGGAGCTCGTGCGCCTCGGCTTCACGGTCGACGCCGTCGAGCTCGACCCGCGCATCATCGCGGCGGCGAGCCGCTGGTTCATGTCCGGCACGCCGGCCGACGGGGTCCGCTACGTCGCGGACGACGCGCGCCACGTCCTCCGGACGACGGACGACAAGTACGACATCGTCGTGTTCGACGTGTTCCGCGGCGAGCGGCCGCCGGCGCACGTCTTCACGCGCGAGAGCCTCGAGGAGGTCGAGCGCCTCCTCGCAGACGACGGCATCGTGCTCCTGAACCTGATCGGCCGCGTCCGGGGCGAGCGCTCCGCCGGCGTGCGAGCCGTCCTGCGCACGCTGCGCGAGGTCGGGCTCGAGACGCTCGTGGTAGCGATGCCCGAGACGGAGAACGTCGAGATCGTCGCGAGCCGCCGTCCGCTCGACCTCTCGCGGCCGAAGAACCCGCGCTTCCGCTCGCGCCTCGAGCATCCGATCGAGACGCGCCTCACGGACGTGACCGCAGCCGAGCTCGCCGACGCTCCGGTCCTGACGGACGATCGTCCGCTCCTCGACGTGCTCTACCTCGACGCGGCCGAGTACGTCCGCCGACAGCACACGCGCGAGTTCACGAAGCGCTACCTCGCCGGACACGTGCCGCTCTTCGACTGACGCGCTGCCCCCTCGGTATTCCCTCGGTAATCCCTGGGTTCTCCCAGGACTTCGACGGCGCGCCGCACTACCTCTGCCCGTCAAATGGCGCCGAGCAGGAAAGGCGGAGACGAACGACGCGACGCGCGGCCCGCGCCCACTCTCGGGCTCGGGCTCGCGCTCGCGCTCCGCGTCGAGCACTCCGACCGTCGCTCGCCGGAGAGAAGGAGAAAGTCCGATGATGAAGAGTGCTCTGATTCTGGTCCTGTTGGGTCTCAGCCTCGCGGTCGCGACCCCGTCGCGCGCGCAGGTCGAGGGTAGCTTCTGCGGCGACGTCGAGGCCATCGCCGACGGATGGCGCAGCGTCTTCCCGGTCGGCGATCCCGCCGTGTGCCCCGACCTCTGCCGCGCCTGGGTCCAGAGCTGTATCGGGGTCGTGCGGCAGTCGAAGCAGTGCGGGCTGGCCGTCTTCGAGCAGCTCGCGGTCGTGTCGACCGCCCAGTGCGCGAGCGAGGAGACGGCAGCGAAGCGAGCGCAGTGTCACAGGGCTGCGCGCACGCAGGTCGACGCGCTGAAGGCCTACGTCAACGTGCAGGCCGAGACGGCGCTCGCGTTCTGCTCGGATCCGCAGCAGACCGACGACTGTGTCGCGACCTGCGGTACGCCGGTGGAGTGAGGCGCGCGTCCACCCGCGTGTCCTCGGCGGCGGTCCGGCGGGTCGCACCGCCGGGCCGTCGCCGCATGGCGAGCTCCCTCGTGCGACGACTCAGGGCGTGCTGACGTCGATGACCGTCTTCGCGCGTCCCGATGCCGGCACCTGGACGCTCGCCGTCTTCGGCTTGGAACCGGAGCCCTCGAACGCGACCGTGTAGTGCCCGGGCGGCAGCTTCGCGTAGAGCTGCGGGCCGTCCATGTTCGTTGCGAGCACCGTCTTGCCCGACCCGTCGCGGACGGCGACGCGCCCGCCGCCTTGGTAGGCCCCCGACGGAGCCGCGACCTCGACCAGCAGGTTGTAGCCCGCGGCCCGCTCCTGCAGGGCCTCCCGCTCGTCGGTGCCGACGCCGCCCGTCAAATACGGGACCCCGCCGCCCTGGGGCTCGTCCGCCGGTGGGGCCGCCGTCGCGAGCGAGCCTGCGAAGGACCATGCGAGCGCGAGTGCGATCGCCGTGCATTTTCGTGACATGTCGACCTCCTCGTCGAGGATATCCGCGGTCGCTTCGTGACCAAACACGGGTCCCGCGACTCGACCCTAAAGGCCGCGTCCCGGCCGTCCGCTGACCAGAACCAGGTGGAGCTGGTCGCATGAAGACCGAGAAGTTCGCACCCGAGCAGCAGGCGCTCGTCGAGCTCTGGGAGCGGCACATGGCCTCGGAGTTCGAGCGCCACGACCAGGCGGGCCTGCTCGTGCAGCTCGGGCTCCTGGACGCCGAGAAGCTGCCGGTCGTCGGAGCGGAGCGGGCCCGGAGGCTCGTCGATCCGACGACGCCGGCGAACCGATTGATCGATCGCGCGCGCCGGAGCGCCTAGACCGCCACCTCGTCCGCGTAGCACCAGCGCCACATCTCGCCGGGCTGGAGCGACCGCACGATCGGGTGGCTCGTCGCCCAGAAGTGCGCGGTCGCGTGCCGGTGTCGCGAGGCGTCGCAGCACCCGACGTGACCGCACGACACGCAGAGGCGGAGGTGCACCCACTCGGAGCCGGTTCGCAGGCATTCCTCGCATCCGTCCGTCCGCGGGGGCACCTCGCCCACGAGGGCGACGTGCGCGCACGCCGGGGTCGCCGCGTCGGCCGCGCGCTGCGCCGGCGGCGCGGCCTCGATGAAGCACCCGGCGATGGCCCCCGCGGTCAGCGCGAGCGCCGCGGCGAGGATCGCGACCACCCGGAAGCTCGCGGCCAGCGCCGCCGCGACGGCGCCGCGAGCGGCGGCGCGCTCACCTTCGCTCGCGACCGCCGGCAGCTCGACGTCGCCGAGGCTCGTGCCGCTCTGCGCGGCGAGGGCGCTCCGGACCGGGGGCGACACGTCGAGCGTCGCTGCGCTGCTCGCGAGCTCGCGCCCGAACACCGCGCCCGCGACGACCCCCATGATCGCGACCGCAAGGAGCGACGCGATGCGAGCGACCGTGTTGTTGACGCCGGACGCGACGCCGGTCTCGGCGTCGTCGACCGCCGACATCACGGTCGTCGTGAGGGGCGCGACGGTGACCGCCATGCCGAGCCCGATCAGCACCATCGCGGGGAAGACGCTCGTCCAGTACGACGAGGCGCCCGACAGGACGGCGAGGAGCGCGAGCCCGGTCGCCGTGATCACCGAGCCGAGCGCGAGCGGCAGCCGTGGCCCCCAGCGGTCGGCGAGCCCGCCCGACCAGCGCGACAGCGCGCCGACGATGAGCGCGAACGGGAGATAGGCGGCGCCGGTCGCCGTCGCGGAGTAGCCGCGGACGCGGACGAGAGCGAAGGGCAGGATGAAGAACGCTCCGGTGAGGGCGAAGTAGAGGAGGAGCGTCAGGAGGTTCGCCCCGAGGAAGGTGCGCGACCGGAAGAGGCGAAGCGGCATCATCGGCGCACGAGCGCGCGCCTCGACCACGAGGAAGGCCGAGAGCAGGACCGCGCCCGCGCCGGCCGCGACCAGCGCGCCGGCGCCGCTCGCGAGGCGGATGATCCCGAAGACGAGCGCGACGAGCCCGGTCGTCGCGAGCACCGCTCCCCACCCATCGATCTCCGGGCGTCGGCGGCTGATCCGGACGTCGTGCACGCGGACGAGCGCGATCGCGAGCGTCGCCAACGCGAGCGGGACCACGAGCAGGAACCCGGCTCGCCACGAGATCGCGTCGACGAGGACGCCGCCGACGATCGGGCCGCCCGCGTTCGTGAGCGCGGTCCACGCGGACCACGTGCCGATCGCCCGTCCGCGCTCGGACTTCGGGAACGCGGCGCCGAGCAGCGCGAGGCTGTTCGGGACGAGGAGCGCCCCGCCGATTCCCTGGATCGCGCGCGCCGCGATGAGCTCGCGGTCGCTCGCGGCGACGCCGGCGGCGAGCGAGCCGACCGCGAGGATCGCGAGGCCGATCGCGAACAGCCGGCGCCGGCCGAAGCGATCGCCCGCCGAGCCGGCGACGAGCGTGAGCGCGGCGAGGAGCAGCGTGAAGACGCTCGCGATCCACTGCATCTCGGCGACCGACGCGCCGAGGCCGCGCTGGATCGCCGGCAGCGCGACGTTGATGACCGAGCCTTCGACGAACGCGACGCTCGAGCCCAGGATCGTGGCGACCAGGACCCACCGCTTGGCGGAGGTTGCGCAGCCCGGCGTCTCGGGGGCGCCGCGCAGGACGCCGGCGTCGCACGGAGGCCGAACGGCGATCATCGCGGCCGACGATGCCGAAGGCGGTCCGGCGTCGCAACGGCGGGCGGCGAGCGCGCCGCCCGCCGCGCTCGCTCTAGATCGTGGTCGCGCCCGCCGCTTCTCGCGCGGCCGAAGCCTGTCTCGCCGGAGGCGGTGCGAGCGGGAGAGCCTTCCGCCATGCCGGCAGGGCCTGCAGGCGATCGTACCAGCGCAGGACCTCGCGGTACGGCTCGACGGGGTAGTGCTGCGCGTAGACGAGCCACGAGCCCACGGTCATGTCGGCGAGCGTGACCGCGTCGCCGGCGAGCCACTCCCTCTGGCGGAGGTGCAGGTCGAGGACGGCGGCGTACTGATGGAACTCGCGCTCGCCGCGCTCGACCTCGCTCGGCGTCGGGCCGCCCTGGCCGAAGAGGGCCTTCACGAACCTCTCGAAGACGAGAGTTCCCGCCGCCGGTCCCCAGTGCGCGAGCTCCCAGCATTGCCAGCGGCTGACGTCGGCCTGACGTCTCGGCTCCGAGGGCCAGAGGGCGCGGTCGCCCGCCTTGGCGGCGAGGTACTGCATGATCGCGTTCGACTCCCAGAGCACGAAGCCGTCGTCCTCGAGGACCGGCATCTTGCCGTTCGGGTTCAGCGCCCGGAACGCGGGCTTCCGCTGATCGCCGCCGACGAGGTCGACGGGTACGACGTCGGGGTCGAGCCCGAGGTGGTGCGCGACGGCCAGCACGCGGATCGCGCGCGGCGAAGGTGGTGCGACATGGAGCTTCATCGGATTCTCCTTTCGAGTCGTCGTCGACGAGCTGCCGCGTCGTCGGTGGACGACCTGGGTCAAGCCGTCTCGTCGACGGCGGTCTCTGCATAGCTCTCCAGGATCTGCCCCCAGCCGCCGCCGAGGTCGCGCTGCATGCGCTCGGCGGCGTCGCCGAAGCGGTCGAGGTTCCGATGCTCGAAGTCGACGCGCGTCCGCTTCGGGCCGAGGACGGTGAAGCTGACCTCGACCTCGGTCACGAGGGCGGGGTCGTACTTGAACTCGGCGTCGAGCTGCCAGGCGAGGACGAGGCGGCGCGGCGGGTCCCACGCGATCACCTTGCCCCAGTCGCAGGTCGAGCCGTCCTCCCCGACCTCGTACCAGCGGCCGTCGGGCTTGGGCTCGATCACGCACGCCTTGAGCGGCGAGGCGCCGATGTGGTGCTGCTTCGGCCACCAGGCGCCCATGTTCTCCGTGAACACGCGGAACGCGCGCTCTTGGGGAGCCTCGACCGTGAGCTGCTTTCGAATCGCCATCATGAGTCCGTCTCCTTCTCCGCCGCAGCCTTGAAGGCCGAGAGCGCCCGATCCCACATGCGGTCGAGGTAGGTCGTCATCGCCTCGATCCCGCGCGGGTCGATCCGGTAGACGCGGCGCGTGCCGAAGGCCTCGTCCACGACCAGCCCGGCATCCTTCAGGACCCGGAGATGTTGCGAGACCGCCGGTCGCGAGACCGGGAGGCGGGCAGCGATCTCGCCGACCGAGAGCGACCTCCGGGCGAGCTGCTCGAACACCTGGCGCCGGGTCGGATCCGCGAGCGCTGCGAACCCGTGGATCGGCACTTGAGAAGAGTTAGTCATTGCTTACCGTAAGCGATTACTAACCGATCGGAGATCTGCGTGTCAACGGTGACCGCCGAGATTTTCTTCCCAAGCGATGTCACCAAGCCGCGCCGCCGCCGTATTCGACCACGACGGCGACGCGGGTCGCTGGGCCGGACGAACATGAGCACCCCAACGGACAAGAGTACGGAGACGGCGACGGCGGCGTCGCACACGAGGCGAACGTTCTTGCAGCGCCTCGCGCTCGGCTCGGTGACCGCGTCCGCCGCCATCGCCGGTGCGGCCGCGCTCCAAGGCGCGCGCCCGGCGGATGCGGCCCGGGAGCAAAAGGAGCATCGGCGGAGCGTCAAGGTCTTCCGGCTGCGGTCGCGCAAGACGGTGGCGTGCCGCGCGTGCCAGCTGCACCACCGGCACTTCGTCTTTCTGACCCGGAAGGTCGCACGGCATCATCGCGCGCACCCCGGCTGCGACTGTCCGATCACCCCGCAGTGGATCAAGCGCCACACGTTCAAGCGGCTCTTCGCGTCGAGCGGCGCGATGGAGAACGGTTTCGTCGATCTGAGAAAGCTCTGACCGGGAGGTCTCGAGAAGGGGCGGCAGAACCAACGCCGAGAGGGGCAGGACAAGAGCTGGCCCGATAAGCGGACCCCAAAGTCCGCTCCCCTCCTCGAGCCCTTCCGATCGGTGCGATTCGCGCCTGGATCGGCTAGCGCGTCGGCGGGTGCCGCCGTGCCGGACGCGCGAGGAGCCGTCGCGCGTCGTCGCGAAAGGCGTCGTCGAGCGCCTTCCGGAAGACCGACACCGACACCATCTGGTTGCGATGCTCCATCGTGTACCCGGGCAGGACGCCGGGGACGGGCGACATCGACTGCTGGACGATCCCGACCACGAGCCAGCTGCCGTCACCCTGCAGCTCGAGCACGGGGCCACCCGACATGCCGCCGTCGAACGCGCAGTCGATGCCGACGAGCCCGTCGATCGGTCCGTGATCGCGAGCCCGGCAGCCGGTCTCGACGGTGATCCCCGGCCGCGCGGCGCGACTTCGGGGGAATCCGAGCGTCATGAGCTCGCCGTCCGGCATCGACGCGCCTCCGGAGTCGCGCGCCCAGCGCAGGTAGCCGAACTTCTCACCGAGACAGTCGTCGAGCCGGAGGATCGCCCAGTCGCCCGCCATGCCCTCGAAGCGCGACTTCCTGAAGCGGCCGAAGGCGACCACGCGAGCGCGCGTCCGCGCCGCGAACTTCCGCGGGACCCTCGGGTCCGCCCCGACCAGGAACTCCGCAGCGTGACCCATCTGCGGCGGGCCCAGCTCGACGGCGTCCGTGGCCGGGTCCCGGCTGCGCAGGAACGCGACGTGGTACGCGGTCGCGATGTGGCAGCTGCTGACCAGGAACGCGGTTCCGCCGGCGCCGAGCCGCGCGTGGTGCAGCACGCCGACGGAGCGGTACGGCGGGCGATCCGCGTCGCGCTGCACGCGCCGGTCGGCGACGAAGACGTTCGCCGCCGCCTCTCGCGCGCAGGCGAGCGCGAGGATCGTCAAGGCGAGAAACCCGACCGATGCGATCTGGCGGCTCACCATGCGCCCCCGGCTCCTCCCGAGCTCGCTGTGCTGCTCGTCTTTCGCGAACCTGGTCGGGGCATCCGGCGTCGATACCACGAACCCTTGACGGTTCCTCGCGTATCTCATCGAGCGGCACGCGGCGCTCTGGGGTCGCAGCCGCAGCGCCGAGACCCGGCTTCGCAAGGACGTCACGGCGTCGCTACCATGCGCCGCTGTGTCCGAACCCTACGTCTTCGCAGGCAGCCCGCTCGAGCGGGTCGACTTCCGGCGCCGCGACGCGGATTGGATCGCGGCGCGCACTGCCGATCCGGCGTCGCGCTTCCTTCCGGTCTGGCAGCTCGCGGTGCCGGTCCGCTCCGCCGACCCTCCCGCGCTCGCCTGGATCGGCTGCGATCGACGCCCCGACGCGGGGCCCGAGCCGATCCTCCTCGGCGTTCGCGACGGGAGCGCGCACTTCGCGCTCGACGTGTCGGCGATCGCGGATCCCGTCGCGGAGCTCGGCCTCGCCGGCGCGACCTACCCGGACCTCCGCGGCGTCGCATCGCGCCTCCCCGCCGGGGATGCCGCGATCGCAGCGCACGCGCGCCACCTCGTCGACTGGCACGCGCGACACCGCTTCTGCTCGGTGTGCGGCCAGCCGAGCCGCGCCGGCGACGCGGGGCACGTGCGGCGCTGCACGTCGAGCGAGTGCGCCGCCGAGCACTTTCCGCGGACCGATCCCGTCGTGATCATGCTGGTGACGCACGGCGACCGGTGTCTGCTCGGCCGCCAGCCGAAGTGGCCGCATCCGTTCTTCAGCGCGCTCGCCGGCTTCGTCGAGCCGGGCGAGACGCTCGAGGAGGCCGTGCGCCGGGAGGTGCTGGAGGAGGCGGGCGTGCGGGTCGGCGCCGTGCGCTACCACTCGTCGCAGCCGTGGCCGTTCCCGGCGTCGCTCATGCTCGGCTGCTTCGCCGACGCGCTGACGGAGGAGATCCGCGTCGACGCGCACGAGCTCGAGGACGCTCGCTGGTTCACGCGAGACGACGTGCGCGCGGCGCTCGCCGGATCGGGCAAGGAGCTCGCGTTGCCGCCGCCACTCGCGATCGCGCACCAGCTCGCGCGCGCCTGGGCGGGATCGTGAGCGATCGCGGGCGGCCGGCCGCAGCGACCGATCACGCGCCGGCGCGTGCCACCGCGACGAGGATCTCGGCGAGCCGCCCCGGCTGCGACAGAAACGGCGAGTGGCTCGACCAGCGCATCGAAGCAGCGGCGGTCGTGGAATGCGCCGTGCACCAGGACGATCGTCGGCTCGTTCAGTCTCGAGCCTTCGCGATGACGTTGTCCGCGTACATGCGGAGCAGGTCGATCTTCTGCTGCAACGTCTGGGAGTCGACCGGCTCCACGTACGGGTTCCGGAAGCCCATGATGAGGTCGGTCGCGCCGAGGTCCTCGAGCCGACGTACGCCGTCGAGGGTGAACGCGTCCAGCGAGATCACGTGCACCTCGAACGCCTCGCGCTCGCGGCCGTGCTCGCGGCGCAGCTCGTTCAGCCGCTTCAGCATCCCGCCCAGGTCGTCGCTGCCGGCATGCATCCAGCCGTCGCCGAGGCGCGCCGCGCGCTGCAACGCCGCTTCCGCGTGGCCGCCGATCAGGATCGGCACGGGCTTCGACGGCACGGGACACATCTTGATGCTCGGCACGTCGTAGTGGCGGCCGTGGAACTCGTAGAAGCCGCCCTTCGTCAGGCCGCGAATGATCTCGATCATCTCGTCCATGCGCCGGCCGCGCGTCTTCCACGCCGTGCCGGTCACCTGGAAGTCCTCGGGCCACGGGCTCGTGCCGACGCCGAACGCGAAGCGGTCGTTCGACAGCACCGCGACCGACATGACGGACTTCGCGACCAGGACCGGGTGGCGGATCGGCAGCTTGACGACGAAGGTCGTGAAGCGGAGGCGCTCGGTGACGGCCGCGAGCGCCGGGATCAGCGAGAACGGCTCGATGAAGGGCTTGTCCTCGAGGAAGCTCCGGTCGCCGTCGGGCGTGTAGGGGTACTTGCTGTCGGAGACCCGCGGGTAGCAGATGCTGTCCGGCACCACGAAGGAGTGCCACCCGGCTTCCTCTGCGGCGCGCGCGAGCGGGAGGTAGTGCGTCGGATCACACATCGACTCGGCGTACGAGAAGCGCATGCATGCGTTCTCCCATGCCGGCGCGACGTTGCAACCTCGCAGCCAGCCTCGACGACTCGAAGACTCACTTTCCGGGCTGGCGGCTGCGCGTCGGCACCGCGTCAGCCGCGGTGCCGTGACGCAGGGAAGGCGATCGTTCAGTCGGCGTCGGTCCCCTGCACGATGCCGGGGCCGTACGCGATGACGTTCAGGCTCGAGTCTTCGAGATGCATGACGGCGAGGCACCGGCCCGGGTCGGGGTCGCCGTTGTCGATGCCGGGGATCAGCGTCTGACCGCGTCCCCCGTCGAGCGACACGCCGTAGATGAAGAAGGGCGTGGAGTCGCAGGTGGAGCCGTCGGTCGGAATCACCGGGATGAGGACGCGCGAGGACGGGACGGCCCCTTCCATCGCGCCCGAGATGCCGATCGAGACGAGGCTTCTGCCGTTCACGCTCTGCACGCCGACCTTGGCCGTCTTCCACGACGTGATCGGATTCGACGAGCTCGTGTTCCGTGCGAACGCTCCCTGGACGATCGTCCCGGGCTTGTCGCTGTACAGGTGCACCAGCGCGACGGGGCGCGACGGATTCCCGTTCACGAAGAGCCTCGGCGACTGGCACAGGTAGAGCATCCGGTCCGGCGTGTTCTGCTCGCGGTTCCCGAGGTCGGTGCCGGTGAGCGTCACGTTTGCGCTGCCGTTCACGATCGGCACCGAGAACCACCTCGAAGCCTCGCAATGCGTGTACAAGCCGTCGAAGCCGACGACGCCCGTCACGGTGACGTTCGCCGGCAAGCCGGTCGCATCGAGCGCGCCGGAGACCTTGAGGGTCACGAGGACGCCGTTGGCGCCCCGCTTGTTCGTGGTCTTCGCCTTCAGCGTCGCGGATTTGATCGAGCTGAGCGCCCCGTTGCCCGGCTCGAGCTCGAGCCGCGCGACGAACGAGCTGCCGGCGGCGAGGCTCATCGCGGGGCTCGCGAGGACGAGCGCGAGCGCCAGGGCGGGAAATCGCTTCGGGACGGAACGCGTCATGGCTGCCTCCCGTCGACCCGCGGCGCGGGTCGGTTGGCGGCGGAGGAATGCAGGGCCGGTGCCAGCCGCTCGCTCCCGCGGAAGCGTCGTCATGCCGGCGGGTCGGCGATGCCGCTTCTGCCCGCGACTCCGGGCGCGCCGCGCCCGTGAACCGCAGGACCTACCTCGGGAACCGGAGGACCGCTCCGTCCGGACGACCGTTCGGAGCCAGAAAGATCAGGCCCACGCGTTCACCGGGTTGGACTCGACGGTCCGAATCGATCATCACCGCGCCATGAAGCGCATCCGCCGCCGGTCGTGGGCCGCCGCCGCGCTCCGCTCGACGCGGCGCTGACACCGGATGGCCTGGATTCACGACTATCCGTCCTGGCTCATCGGCGTCGCGACGATCGCGATGTTCGTCGCGGCCGCGTTCGCCGGGCTCGCAGCGAGCCGCCAGTGGAGCCGCACCCGAGGCTTGCACGCGCTCGTCGACAACGGCGTCATCGGCTGGATCTTCTCCGCGATCCTCGGCATCTACGCGATCGCGATCGGGCTGATCGCGGTCGCGAGCTGGGGCAACGCTTCGGCGGCGACGAGCGTCGCTTCGCACGAGGCCGCCGCGATCGCGGCGTTCTACCGCGACCTCGGCGGGTATCCGGCGCCGCTCGCAGCCGACTTGCAGAAGCAGCTGGCCGACTACACGCGGTACGTCGTCGAGGAGGCGTGGCCCCTGCAGCGCCTGGGCGAGGTTCCGCACGGCGGCACGGAGATCCTGAACCGCCTCCAGAGGAAGATGTTCGCCTTCGAGCCGTCGAACGACGGTCAGAAGGTGCTTCATGCGGAGGCTCTGCAGGCCTTCAACCGGCTCGTGGAGTATCGGCGGCAGCGGCTCGAGGCCGTCGACTACGCCGTCCCGGGAACGCTCTGGAGCGTGGTGCTGATCGGCGCGGCGATCTCGGTGATCGGGTCGTTCGTCTTCAACCTCGAGAGCTTCCACGTGCACGCGCTCATGTCGTGTCTGCTCGCGGCGATGATCGGGCTCCTGGTCTTCTTCATCGTCGTCACGGACCTTCCGTACCGCGGTGCGACGAGCGTCCCTCCCGACGCTTACGAGCTCGTCCTGCACGAGCTCATCGAGGGCCGCCCACAGCCCTGAGCACGCGAGCGATCGCTGCGGCTCTCCGCGCGCTCAGAACGCCGCGTAGATGAACGGCGCCATCGCGGTCCCGCCGAGCACGAGGCCGAGGCCGATCAGCAGGAGGCCCACGATCACGGGCGCGAGCCACCACTTCTGCGTGGCCCGCACGAAGCCGAGCACGTCCCGCAACAGGCCCTGCGAGCGCACCGCGCGCCCCGCGAGGAACTCGTCACGCGTGCGGGAGCGCTCTTCGTCTCCGGTGCCCGCCATCTCCGAGCTTCTTAGCGCGTCCTAGAACTGGCGCCAGTAGCGCTCAGCGCCCTGCGTCGGCGCCCGCTCGAGCCAGTACGACGGCCGGTCTCGCTCGAGGCGTCGCTGCATGGGATCCCGGCCCGCGAGGCGCATCACCCAACCGATCGGCGTCAAGACCGCGAAGTAGAAGATCGCGAGGAGGACGTGGGACACGAGCCAGCCGAGCGGATAGGTCACGGCCATCCAGGCGCGGAACACGGTGCGCCGGATCGCGGGCACCGCGTAGTAGGCGACGGCCAGCACCGCGGCGGCCGCCCAGAGCGCGACCGGCACGGCGAGCGTGCCGGTCCGCCACCGGACGAGCGCGCCGATCGCGCCGAGGAACGCGAGCAGCAGCGCGCCGAACCAGCGCAGCTCGCCCGCGCTCGGCTCGCGATCGCGCTCGATCAGGGCCGACATGCGCTCACCCGGCCGCCCGCGCGCGCGGCTGCTCGCGCGCGTCGCTCGCCCGTTCGGGCTTCCGTCCGATCATGACGAAGAACCCGCCCTCGCGCTGGCCCGCGGCGAAGACCTGCTCGAGCTGCACGAGCGCGTGCTCGAGCGTGCCGCCGCGCGGACGCGGCTCGAACAGGTCGACCTCGTCGATCGGATCGTGCACGGGCGTCACCGACGGCACGCCGCGCACGAACTCGATCCCCGCCTGGTCGAACCACCGCAGCGTCTCTCCGATGGTGTGCTTCGACTCGTGCGGGTGGCGGTACTGGTCGGCGAACCACGCCTTTCGCTTCGCCTCGGAGCGCAAGCTCGTCCGCAGCATCGGGTCGAGCCAGGCCGCGCGACCGCCCGTCAGGCGGAAGAGGACGCGTCGCAGATCGGTCATCAGGCGGCCGAAGCGGTTGTAGAGGCCGACCACGACGAACCCGCCGGGCTTGAGCAGCGGGACGAGCGAGCGGAAGCCGCCGTGCGGGTCGGCGGTGTGGTGCAGGACGCCGTTCGCGAGGATCACGTCGAACTGCTCGGGCAGGAAGCACGGCCGGAAGAGGTTCATCTGGACGAAGCGCACCCGCTCGAGCTGCTGAGAGCGGCGAAAGCTCTCGGCGAGCCGCAGCGAGTTGAGGCACACGTCGGTGCCGATCACGTGCCGGCACGAGATGCCGAGGAAATTCGAGAGCTGGCCGGTCCCGCAGCCGACCTCGAGCACCCGGCTGTTCGCGGGAATCGCGCGCGCGAGCGCGCGCGTGTAGACGCCGGCGCGCGACTTCTCGATGAGCGCGCGCACCGAGTCGAAGTCGTCGTAGTTCGGAAACGGCGTCTGCTCGTAGAACGCCTTGACGATCTCGGTCACGTCGCCCGGGTCGCTCATCGTCTCGTGCGGCCAGAAGAGCTTCCAGATCCCGTCCTCGCGCTCGAAGACGTGGCCGCTCGAGGCGCAGCGCGCGCGATTTCCCTGCACGGCGAGCGCGCCGCCCGTGACCGGGCTCGCGAGCACCGGCTCGAGCACCGGATCGTGCGCGGCTGCGGCGCCCGCGACCACGGCGCCCGGCTGGCGCGTCTTCGTGAGGACGAAATGCCCGATGCAGAGCACGTCGATCTCGCAGTCGAGGAACGTCTCGAGAGCTTCGCGCGGCGTGCACACGATGGGATCCCAGCCGAGATTGAAGCTGGTATTGACCACCACCGGGCAGCCGGTACGGCGATGGAAGGCTTCGAGGAGCGTCCGGAAGAGGCCGTGCCGCGCGTCGACGGTCTGGAGGCGCGCGGAGTCGTCGACGTGCGTGACGGCCGGGATGTCCGAACGCGGGTGCCGCAAGCGCTCGATGCCCGTCGCTGCGAGCGCGGCGCGGTCGAGCGGGCGACGCCGCTCGCGGCGGACCGGCGTCACGAGGCTCATGTACGGGCTGTCCTGCGCTCCCGTCGGCTCGAACCACTCGGTCGCGTGCTCGGCGAGCACGGCGGGCGCGAACGGGCGGAAGCCTTCCCGGAACTTGACCTTCTGGTTGATCAGCGACTGCATGTCGGGCCGGCGCGGGTCGCCGAGGATGCTGCGCGATCCGAGCGCGCGCGGGCCGAACTCCATCGCGCCCTGGAACCAGCCCACGACCTTGCCGGCGTCGAGCTCCGCCGCGACCCGCTCGCACAGCGCCGCGTCGTCCGCGATCCGCTCGTAGGGGACGCGCGCCTCCTCGAGGACGCTCCGGATCTCGTCGTCTCCGTACGAAGGGCCGAGGAGCGAGCCGCGCTGGTGATCCGCGCCGGTGGCGGCACGCGGGTTGTCGAGCAGCTGGTACCAGATCAGGAGGGCCGTCCCGAGCGCGCCGCCCGAGTCGCCCGCGGCCGGCTGCACCCACACCCGCTCGAACGGCCCCTCGCGCAGGATGCGGCCGTTGCCGACGCAGTTGAGCGCGACGCCGCCGGCGAGGCAGAGGTTCCGCATCCCGGTCCGAGCGTGCGCGTGGCGGGCGCTCCGGAGCATGGCCTCCTCGGTGACCCGCTGGATCGACGCCGCGAGGTCCATGTCGCGCTGCGCGAGCGGCGTGTCCGGGCGGCGCGGCGGGCCGCCGAAGAGCTCGTGGAAACGCGGCGACGTCATCGTGAGCCCCGGACCGTAGTCGAAGTACGACATGTCGAGGCGCAGCGAGCCGTCGTCCTTCAAGTCGACGAGGCGGCTCAGGATGAGGTCGGCCCAGCGCGGCTCGCCGTACGGGGCGAGTCCCATCACCTTGTACTCGCCGCCGTTCACGTCGAAGCCCAGGTAGTACGTGAACGCGGAGTAGAGGAGGCCGATCGAATGCGGGTACCGCTGCTCGAGCTTGAGCTCGATGCGGTTCCCGCGCCCGACGCCGATGCTCGCGGTCGCCCACTCTCCGACGCCGTCGAGCGTCAAGATCGCCGCTTCCTCGAACGGCGAAGGGAAGAACGCGCTCGCCGCGTGCGACTCGTGGTGCTCGGCGAAGACGAAGCGCTTGTCGTACGCACCGCCCAGCGCGTTCCGCATCTCGCGCGGCAGGTGGAGCTTCTGCTTGAGCCAGCGCGGCATCGCGGCGACGAACGACGCGAACCCGGCGGGCGCATACGCGAGGTAGGTCTCCAGCAAGCGGTCGAACTTGAGGAGCGGCTTGTCGTAGAAGCCGACGAAATCGAGGTCGGCCGCGTCGAGCCCGGCTCGCTCGAGGCAGAAGCGGACCGCGTTCACCGGGAAGCCGTGATCGTGCTTCTTCCGGGTGAAGCGCTCCTCCTGAGCCGCGGCGACGATCCGGCCGTCAATCACCAGGGCGGCGGCCGAGTCGTGGTAGAACGCCGAGATCCCGAGGATCGCGGTCATGCGGGTCTCACCTCCACCCCATGGCTGCGCGTTTTACCTCGCCGCGCGCCCGCGATCACGAGCGCGTTGCTTGCGCCCTCCGGAGACGATCGCTAGACGCGAAGCGCGCCGCATGAACCCGTTCGAGCCGAGTCTTCGCACACGGGAAGCGTCGCCTGCGGGGATCCCGGCTTGAGCGGCGGCGTCGCGCCCGCGTTCGATGCTGCGGGCCCCGGCGGTGGCCCGGCTCCGTCGCCCAAGCGATGGCGGCTCCTGCGCGGCGCCGTCGGCCTCGGCGCGCGCGTCGCGCTCATCCTGATCGCGGCCGAGATCGTGGTGCGGCTTTCCGGCTATCGGCCGCCGGACCTCCGCCCGCGGGTCGCGCTCTTTCCGCGCTTTCCCGACATCTACTCGCCGCAGCGCGACCTCGGCTGGGTCCTGAAGCCGGACCTCGATTGGAAGGGCGGCGACGTTGCGACCCCTTTCCGGACGGACGCGTTCGGCCATCGCGCGCACGGCGATCGCCCGCCGCCCGCCGGCGACGGCGCGACCGTCGACTGCATCGGCGACTCGAGCACGTTCGGCTACGGCGTGCCCAACGACGCGACGTATCCCGCGCGCCTGGAAGCGTTGCTTCGCGAATCGACGGGCGACGCGTCGCTCCGGGTGCGGAACCTCGGCGTGCCGGGATACACCGCGTACGAGGCGCGGCTGCTCGCGGAGCGCGACGGCCCGCACGCTCCGGTGACGCTCGTCTGGGTGGGCTTCAACGACCACTTCGGAACGCTCCCCTCGCACACGCGCGCGCGGAGCCTGCTCCGCCGCCGCATCGCCTACGCGTGCTTCCGGAGCTCCGCGTGTGCGCTCTTCTTCGACTGGCTGACGAGGCGTCCTGCCGACGCCCCGCCGCCGGCGCTGCCGGTCCCGCCGAGCTACACGCCCGACGTCTCGCCCGACGAGTACGTCGCTCAGCTCACGCGCGCGGTGCGCCGGCTGCGCGCCGCGGGCAGCGAGCCGATCCTGCTGATCTACCCGCCGCTCGATGTCGACGAGGAGGTCCGGCGCGCCGCGGCCGAATACTGGAAACGCCCGCGCGACCAGATCGACGCCAACATCGACGCGCATCCGACCTACCAGCGCCTCACGCGCGAGGTCGCCGAGCGGGAGCGGGTCCGCGTGGTCGAGCTGCCTCCGCTGTTCGAAGCGGGCGGGAATCGGGCGCTGCACTTCGACTGGGTGCATCCGAACGCGCGCGGCCAGGAGGTGATCGCCAAGGCCGTCGAGCCGGTCGTGCGGGACGCGCTCGCCGCCCGCGGCAAGTCCGATTCGCCGGCGATCCCGTAGCGCGACGAAGATGGGGTGGAGCGCGCTCCGGCTCGCCGCGGTCGCGTGCGTGGCGATCGCCGTCGCCGTGGCGCTCCTGGCACGGCCGCGTCCCCGCGCCTGCAGGACGGAGCTCGGAGCCTGCGCTCGAAACGGGGTCGCTCGCTGCGACACGACCCTCGGCGACTGGCGCGTCGTGCGCGCGCGCGACGCGGGCCTGCCGCCGGGCAGCCATTCGGCCTGCATCCTCTCCCGCGAAGCGGCGGGCACGCCGGTCGGGGACGACGCCCCGGTGAGCATCGTGCCGCAGGACCCGTCCGTCTCCGGCGACACGCTGCTGTCGCTCCGTCCCGCCGCTCGGCTCGGCGAGCAACGCGCCACCGTCCAGCTGTCGATCCACGGCGCCGAGCCGGACCACTGGGTGTTCGGCCTCGCCGGCAAGTTCCTGGACCGCGGCGCGACCCCGGCGTGCCCAGGGATGCGAATCGTCCCGCCGGTGAACGCGGCGTACGCGGTCATCGGCGGCAACTGGGATCGCCGGCCGCACGGCTTCTACTTCGAGCGCCTCGCCGACGCGTGCGTCTACGACGGAGGGAACGACGCGTGTCCCGGCGACGCGCCGTCGATCCCGCACGAGTTCGTCGCCGGGGAAACGTTCGTGCTCGACCTCGCCTTGACGCGCGCGGATGCGGATTGGTGGCTGGACGCGACGGTCGCGGCGCTGGACGCGAGCGAGCGCTCGCAGCCGCGCGAGCTCGGGCGCATGCGGCTCGCGGTCGGCGAGCCGTGCTGGCTCGAGCCGGGCGAGCCCGGACGCGCGCTGGTCGTCGTGATCCCGCACCCCGACCCGGCGCATCGGACCGCGGACGTGCGCGTGGACGTCGCGCGATTCGCGTGGCGTTGAGACGTCCGAAGCGCCGACGGCGGCCGGAGCTGCGGCCGCGTCAGTCTTCGGTCTGCGCTTCGCGCTTCACGCGCGCGCTGTCGGTGCGGGCGTCGCTCTTCGTCCGCTCCGCGTTCCGCTTCCAGGTCCGCTTCGCCGTGTGCGGGCCGTGCACGAAGAAATCGCGCGTGGTCCGTCCGGCGGTCTCCGCGCCGTCGCGCACGGCGTGCCCCGCCGTCTTTCCCGACTGCTCGACCGTGCCGATCGGGTCGCCGAGCACCGGACCGGGGGCGAGGATCACCGCGGCGGCGACGGCTGCGAGCGCCTGCCGTATTCGAAGTGGTCTCATGACTTCATTGTCCGAGGAGCCACGAGGCAAACAACACCCTCGCGGAGCGCGCCCGGTCGCCCGACGACGCAGCGCGCCGAAGCTCACCCGCGTGGCGACGGAGCGCCTGCCCGCTTTCCCGCCTCCTGGGTGTCGCGCGCCTTCCGGATGCCGCGCGCGAGGTCCTCGGCCGGCCCCTTCCCCCAGAAGTGGAGGAAGACGATCCGCGGCTCCTCGTGCGCCATGTGCGAGTGGATCGCGACGATGTCGATGCCGGCCGAGCGCAATGCCTTGAGGACGTCCTGCACCTCGGACTCGAGCATCGCGAAGTCGCCGTCCACGACCGCCGCGTCGTTCCGGCCGGCGAACGCGGCCCAGGTGTTGACGCCCATCGGCGCGCCCATCGTCGTCCCGTGCATCGCGGCCGTGCGGCCGAAGACGAACTTCGCCATCCCGTCCTTCGCCTGGGCGTGGCCGCCGAGGATCGCCTCGAGAGGCGCCGCATCGATCGCGTCCTCGCCGGCGACGGCGGGGCCGCCGAAGCCGTCCCCCTTCGGGGCCTGCTCGGCTGCGTCCAGGACCGCGCGGACCGCGCGTGCGAGCTTCTCCTCGTCGCCGCTGCCGCCGATGTGCATGAAGTAGACGCGCGGCGAGTCGTAGAAGAAGTGGTTGTGGAGCGCCGTGACCTCGAGCCCGCCCTCGAGCGCCGCGGACAGCGCGGGATTGGCCTCGTTCTCGAGGAGGACGATGTCGCCCATCACGATCGCGCCGCTGCCGGACGGCTGGAAGGCCGCCCACGACGTGAGGCCCTGGAACGGCTTCAGCGCCCGGCCGTCGACGGTCTCGCGGATGTCGCCGCGCGGCTTGCTGACCTTGACGACGCCGTCGGCGGCTTCCGTCGGCAGGCCCGTGAGGTCTCCGATCCGCTTCGCGTCGAGGGCGGCGGCTGCGGTCGCGCCCGAGCAAAGCTGCATTGCGAACAGAGCGATGAGCCAGCGAGCCATCGGCGTCTCCTTCGCCGGTTCGGCGGCGGGCCGGAAGTCGGCGGGCACGGCCCGACCGCTGGCCGACGCGACAACACGTGCATCCTACGTGGAACACCCGTATCTGTCACGACGTCGGGGCCGCGAGAGGGATGAAAGGACAGACGGTCGTCTCGTTCCTCGGGACGAAGAAACCGGTCGACGCGAGGGACGCACATCGAATCGTCGGTGTTCGCGCGCTGCGCGGATTCGCCGACGGGCTCGTGAGCGTCCTGCTGCCCGACTACCTCATCCGCCTCCGCTTCACGCCGGTCGAGGTCGGCGTGATCGTGACCGCGACCTTGCTCGGATCGGCTGCGCTCACGATGGCCCTCGGCCTTCGCGCGAACCGCTTCCTCAGGCGCTCGCTGCTCCTGGCGCCTGCGCGCTCATGGCCTTCACGGGCGTCGGCTTCGCCGCGGCGACGACGTTCTGGCCGCTCCTGTTCATCGCGGCGGTGGGAACGCTGAATCCGTCGGCCGGCGACGTGAGCATCTTCCTTCCGACCGAGCAGGCGGCTCTCGCGAACACCGCGTCCGGGCACGACCGCACGCGGCTCTTCGCCGTGTACAACGTCGCCGGCAACCTCGCGGGCGCCTTCGGCGCCCTCGCGAGCGGCGCTCCCGGCCTGATCGCGCGAGTCTGGGGCGTCGATCTGGTCCGTGCGGAGCAAGCGGGATTCCTGCTCTATGCCGCGATCGCGTTCGCGAGCGGCGCGATCTACGTGGGCTTGGGCCGGTCCGTCGAGTCGCCGGTCACCGCGTCCGCGCCTCTCCGGCGCTCCCGGTCGATCGTGCTGCGTCTTGCCGCGCTCTTCAGCCTCGACAGCTTCGGCGGGGGCTTCGCGATCCAGTCGCTGCTGGTGCTCTGGCTCTCCCAGCGCTTCCACCTCTCGCTCGAAGCGCTCGCCGCCGTCTTCTTCGGGGCCGGGATCGCCGGAGCTCTGTCCCAGCTCGTTTCGCCGGTCCTCGCCGGGCGCATCGGGCTCGTGCGAACGATGGTGTACACCCACGTCCCCGCGAACCTGTTCCTGATCGCGGCGGGTCTCGCGCCGACCGCCCCCGTTGCGGTCGGCTTCCTGCTGCTCCGAGCTGCGCTCTCCCAGATGGACGTACCGCCGCGCCAGGCCTACGTGATGGCTGTCGTACCGCCGGAGGAGCGCGCGGCGGCCGCGAGCGTGACGAACGTGCCGCGGAGCCTCGCCGCCGCGATCCCACCGCTCTTCACGGGGCTCATGCTCAGCGCGTCGCCGATCGGGTGGCCGCTCGTCTGCGGCGGTCTTCTGAAATTGACGTACGATCTCCTCCTGCTCGCCCAGTTCAGATCCGTGCCCGCAGCTTCGATCGGCGAATCGCCGTAGAGCATCATTCGAGGTGTGAGCGCAGCGAGCCGCAGGGAGTGGGGCCCCGTTCGGCCTTGCCGAACGGGGCGAGGGAAGCGTTTCCCTCGTCGAACATGCCGCTGGTGAATGCATGCGCGGTCGCGTATTCGGGCGCGACCCGTGGTGCGTGATGTCGCGCTCATCGCCGCGGCCGGCCTGGTCGTCGGCGGCTGCATGGTCGGTCCGGACTACCGCTCGCCGCGCGCGCCGGTCGCGGAGGGCTGGCTCTACGAGGCCGATCCGAAGGTCGTCACGGCGAGCGCGGCGCCCGACCGCTGGTGGCAGGTCTTCGACGACCCGGTGCTCGACGCGCTCGTCGACGCGGCCTACCGCCAGAACCTGTCGCTGCAGGCGGCCGGGCTGCGCGTGATCCAGGCGCAGGCCCGGCGCGGGATCGCGATCGGCCAGCTCTTCCCGCAGACGCAGGAGGCCTTCGGCTCGTACACGCACACGCACTCGAGCGACAGCCAGGTGGCGACCGAAGGCGTCGGCGACTTCGACACCTACCAGGCCGGCTTCGACGCGAGCTGGGAGCTCGACTTCTGGGGGAAGTTCCGGCGCGCGATCGAGAGCGCCGACGCGGAGCTCCTGGCCGCGGTCGCCAACTACGACGACGTGCTCGTCAGCCTCGTCGGCGAGGTCGCCGCGACCTACGTCCGCATCCGCGTGCTCGAGGAGCAGCTCTCCCTCGCGCACACCAACGCCGACATCCAGCGCGACAGCCTCGAGGTCGCGAGCGTGCGCTTCGAGTCCGGCGGCACGTCGGACCTCGACGTGCAGCAGGCGAGCTCGCTCCTCGAGGACACCCTGGCCGACATCCCGGAGTTCGAGATCGACCTCCGACGCGCCCAGAACTCGCTCAGCGTCCTCCTCGGCATCCCGCCGACCGACCTCGCCGACGTGCTGGCGAGGTCGAAGGGCATACCGGTGCCGCCGCCGACCGTGATCGTCGACATCCCGGCCGAGCTGCTGCACCGGCGGCCCGACCTGGTGCGCCTGGAGCGGCAGCTCGCGGCGCAGAGCGCGCGCATCGGGGTCGCCAAGAGCGACCTGTTTCCGCAGATCGAGCTCACCGGCACGGTCGGCCTGAGCTCCGACCAGGCGGCCAAGTTCTTCCAGGGCCGCTCGCTGGAGGCGATGGCCGGACCGCAGTTCGTCTGGCCCGTCCTGAACTACGGCCGCATCATCAACGCGGTGCGCGTCGAGGACGCGACCTTCCAGGAGCTGGTCGCGACCTACGCGAACACGGTCCTGGTCGCGCAGCGCGAGGTCGAGGACGCGATCGTCGGCTACCTGCGGAGCGCGGACCAGGTCGCGCACCTCGAGCGCAGCGTCGAGGCGGCGAACCGCGCGGTCGACATCTCGCTCATCCAGTATCGCGGCGGGGCGACCGACTACACGAGCGTGCTCACCGCGCAGCAGGCGAAGATCCGGGAGGACCGCCGGCTGACGGGCATCCGCGGCATCCTCACGCTGAACGTCGTCGCGCTGTACAAGGCGCTCGGCGGCGGCTGGGAGCTGCGGACGAGCGACGACTTCGTGCCCGCGTCGACCAAGGAGGAGATGCGCGAGCGCACATGGTGGGGAGGCATGCTCGAAACGTCGGAGCAGACCGAGGACGTCCAGGGCGCGAGGCGCGACCTCGAAACGAAGGATGGGGCGCCCGCCCGGCGATGGCGCTGGTGGTGGCCGCAGTGGTAGCGCGCTTCCGGACCGTCGCAATGGGCCTGATCGCCGCGGCTCTGCTGCCGGCCTGCGCCCGCAACGAGTACGAGGCTCCGCCGCCGCCGGAGGTGACCGTGGCGCCGCCCGTCGAGCGCGAAGTCACGACGTACCGCGAGTTCACCGGGCGAACCGTCTCGACCGAGGCCGTGGACATCCGCGCGCGGGTGCAGGGCTACCTGAAGAGCATCCACTTCGCGCCCGGAACCGACATCATGAAGGGCGATCTCCTCTTCGTGATCGAGCCGGACCTCTACGAGGCGCGCGTCCGCCAGGCCGAGGCGGACCTCGAGCGGACGGAGGCGCGCGCGAAGGCGGCCGACGAGCAGCTCGCGATCACGCAGGCGATCTTCGAGCGCAAGGCCGGCAGCAAGGCCGACCTCGTCGAGAAGACCCAGGCGCGCGACGAGTCCCGAGCTGCGGTCGCGCGGGCGCGCGCCGACCTGAGCGCCGCCAACCTCGACCTCTCGTACACGCGCATCTACGCGCCGATCTCCGGCCGGATCGACCGGAACTACGTCGACGTCGGAAACCTCGTCGGCTCGGGCGAGGCGAGCGTGCTCGCGAAGATCGTGCGCGAGCAGCCGATCTACGCCTACTTCGACGTCAGCGAGCGCGACCTCCTCGAGTACACCGACCTGCTGCGCCGCGGCGGCGACCCCGGGCCGGAAGGGCGGCGAACGCGGGTCGACTTGGGGCTCATGACCGAGGAGGGCTTCCCGCACGGGGGAACGCTCGACTACAGCAGCAACCGCGTCGACCCGTCGACCGGAACGATCGAGCTGCGGGCCGTGTTCCCGAACACGAGGGGCATCCTGATCCCGGGCCTCTTCGTTCGGTTGCGCGTGCCGTTCAGCCGAGGGAACGCGCTCCTCGTTCCCGACGAGGCGGTCCTGGCCGATCAGGGCGGCCGCTACGTGCTCGTCGTCGACGACTCGAACGTCGTCCAGCTCGTGCGCGTCAAGCCGGGGGTCCTGACCGACGGCATGCGCGTCATCGAGTCGGGCCTCGCGCCGCACGCCCGCGTGGTCGTGAACGGCCTGCAGCGAGCCCGGCCCGGCAGCCCCGTCAAGCCCCTCCTTGCGGATGCGGCCCGGGAGGCGGCGACGATCGAGGGAACGGCCGCGCCGGCGCCGAAGGCCACGCTCGCGGAGCCATCTCAGGCGATCGAATGATCCCGCGGTTCTTCATCGACCGGCCGATCTTCGCGAACGTCATCGCGATCGTCACCATCATCTTCGGCGTCGTGACCCTGATGCGGCTCCCGGTCGAGCAGTACCCGCCGATCGTGCCGCCGACGGTGCAGGTCACGACGTCCTACCCCGGCGCGAACGCGCAGGTCGTCGCCGACACGGTGGCCGCGCCCATCGAGCAGCAGGTGAACGGCGTCGAGCACATGCTCTACATGTCGTCGGTGAGCGCGAGCGACGGCTCGTACAGCCTCACGGTCACCTTCGACGTCGGTACCGACCTCGACATCGCGCAGGTGCTCGTCCAGAACCGCGTCGCGGTCGCGCAGCCGCTCCTGCCGCAGGACGTGCAGCGCCAGGGCATCCAGACGAAGAAGCAGTCGCCGAACATCATCCTGTTCGTCACGCTGAGCTCTCCCGACGAGCGCTACGACAGCCTCTTCCTGAGCAACTACGCGACCCTCCGGGTCAAGGACGAGCTGAGCCGCATCGACGGCGTCGGCGACGTGCTGGTCTTCGGGGCGGGCGACTACAGCATGCGCGTCTGGCTCGACCCGCAGCGTCTGAAGGCGCGGAACCTGACGACGAGCGACGTCGTCGACGCGATCCGCGAGCAGAACGTCCAGGTCGCCGCCGGGCGGCTCGGTGCGCCGCCCGCGCCCGACACCCAGGACTTCCAGCTCACGATCAACACGCTCGGACGCTTGAGCGACGTCCCGGAGTTCGAGTCGATCGTCGTGAAGAGCGACGGCCCGCGTGTGACCCGTCTCCGCGACATCGCGCGCGTCGAGCTCGGCGCGCAGGTCTACGACATCTTCTTCCAGCAGGACGGGAAGCCGGCGGCGGGCATCGCCATCTTCCAGCTGCCCGGCGCCAACGCGCTCCAGGTGGCCGACCGGATCCGCGCGGCGATGGCGAACCTCGAGCCCTCGTTCCCGGAGGGCCTCCGGTACCAGATCCCGTTCGACACGACGCTCTTCGTCCGGCAGGCGATCGGCGAGGTCTACACGACGCTGGTCGAAGCGGCGCTCCTCGTCCTCGTCGTGATCCTGGTGTTCCTCCAGGACTGGCGCGCCGTGCTGGTCCCCGCGACGACCGTCCCCGTCACGATCGTCGGCGCGTTCGCCGGCCTCGCCTTGTTCGGGTTCTCGGTCAACCTCCTGACGCTCTTCGGCCTCGTGCTCGCGATCGGCATCGTCGTCGACGACGCGATCGTCATCGTCGAGAACGCGTCCCACCACCTCGAGAACGATCGCGTGACGCCGCGCGAAGCGACCGCGCGCGCCATGGACGAGGTCACGGGGCCGATCCTCGGCATCACGTTCGTGCTGATGGCGGTCTTCCTGCCGAGCGCCTTCATGGGCGGGATCACGGGACAGCTCTACCGCCAGTTCGCGCTCACGATCGCGGTCACGGCGGTGATCAGCGCCATCAACGCCTTGACGCTCAAGCCGGCCCAGTGCGCGATGTACCTGCGGCCGACGACGGGGCGGCGAAACGCGTTCTTTCGCGGCTTCAATCGGGTGTACGACCGGGTGGAGCGCGCCTACGTGCGCACCGTCGTCCGGATGGTTGCGCGACCCGGGATCACGATGCTCGCGTTCGCCGTCCTCGCGGCGGCGACCGCGTGGGCGTTCGGGCGACTGCCGACCGGCTTCCTGCCGGTCGAGGACCAGGGCTACGTGGTCGCCGGCGTCCAGCTGCCGGACTCGGCGTCGCAGTCGCGCACCCGGCGGGTCGTCGACCAGGTGAACCGGATCATCGCCGAGACGCCGGGGGTCTCCGCCTGGAACACGGTCGGCGGCAACTCGATCCTCGACGGCGCGACCGCTTCGAACGCGGCCACCTTCTACGTCGTGTTCGAGCCGTGGGAGAAGCGGAAGGATCCGAGCCTCCGCCAGGAGGCGATCCTCGCCGACCTGCGCCGACGCCTCGGAGGCGTGCAGGAGGCGATCTCCTTCGCCTTCCCGCCTCCGGCGATCGACGGCCTCGGCGTCGCGGGCGGCTTCCAGCTCCAGCTCCAGGATCGCGGCGGCGCGGGCCTGGCCGCGCTCCAGCAGGTGCTGGAAGAGATGCTGCGCGACGGCGAAGCGCAGAGCGGGCTCACGGCGATGAACTCGACGTTTCGCGCCGGCGTCCCGCAGCTCTGGGCCGACGTCGACCGCGACAAGGTGAAGTCGCTCGGCATCCCGCTCACCGACGTCTTCGATACCCTGCAGGCGTACCTCGGATCGGCCTACGTGAACGACTTCAACCTCTTCGGGCGCACCTACCAGGTGCGGCTTCAGGCCGAGCCTGCGTTTCGCTTGACGCCGTCCGACGTGCGCAATCTCGAGGTGCGGAACCAGCGGGGCCACATGGTGCCGCTCGGCACCTTCGTCGACGTGCAGGACACGATCGGGCCGCAGGTCATCCTGCGCTACAACCTCTACCCGACCGCCATCATCACGGGCGAGGCGGCGCTCGGGTACAGCTCGGGTCAGGCGCTCGAGCTGATGGAGCAGATGGCGCGCAGCAAGCTCCCGCCCTCCATGGGCTACGAGTGGACCGGCATCTCGTACCAGGAGAAGAAGGTGGGGAGCGAGGCGTACCTCATCTTCGCGCTCGCCGTGCTGCTCGTCTTCCTCGTGCTCGCCGCGCTCTACGAGAGCTGGACGAGCCCCGCGGCGGTCGTCCTGGTCGTGCCGCTCGCGCTTCTCGGGACGGCGGTCGCGGTCGCGCTCCGCGGCGGCGACAACAACGTCTACACCCAGATCGGCGTGGTCCTCCTGGTCGCGCTCGCGAGCAAGAACGCGATCCTGATCGTCGAGTTCGCACGCGAGCAGCGCGAGCGCGGGCTCGCGGTCGCGGAGGCGGCGATCGAGGCGGCGCGGCTCCGCTTCCGGCCGATCCTGATGACCTCGTTCGCGTTCATCCTCGGCGTCTACCCGCTCGTCGTCGCGGACGGCGCTGGAGCCGCCAGCCGGCGCGCGCTCGGCACCGCCGTCTTCGGCGGGATGATGACGTCGACGCTGCTCGCCGTCCTGTTCGTGCCGGTCTTCTACGTCGTGTTCCAGAACGCGAGCGAGCGCTGGGCGGCGCGCCGCTCGCGCCGCCCGAGCCCGGCGCCCGCTTCGGAGGTGGCGCCGAACCGCTGACCGCCGAGCGCAGCAGGGCCGCGCGAAGCCGCCGATCCCTTCCGTCCGTCGGGGCCGAAAATCTCGGTGGGCGACTGTCGATCCGACGCGGCGTCGATCGACTGGCTCGTGAAGGAGACAGCAGCGATGACCTACGTCGATGGATTCGTCGTGGCCGTTCCGACGGCGAACCGGGAGAATTATCGCGCGCACGCCGAGACAGCGGCGGCGGTATTCAAGGAGCACGGCGCGCTCGCGGTCGTCGAGTGCTGGGGCGACGACGTGCCGGACGGCGAGGTGACCTCGTTTCCCATGGCCGTGAAGTGCCAGAAGGACGAGACGGTCGTCTTCTCGTGGATCGTCTGGCGCTCCCGCCAGGCGCGCGACGAGGGCATGAAGCGGTCGATGGCGGACCCGCGCCTCGCCCCCGCCGCCAACCCGATGCCGTTCGACGGCAAGCGAATGATCTTCGGCGGCTTCGAGACGATCGTCGACGTCTGACGGCGGGACGCTCGGCAAAATCAGGGGCGGCCGTTCTCGAGGCGGCGGGCGGCGTCAGGAGCCGTCGGGCATCGCGCCGGCCGCGATCCAGCTGCGCACGAGGTCGATCTCGGCGTCGCTGAGCGGGGTCGCGCCGAGCGGCATGGACGAGCCCTCGCCGGGCTGAAGGTCGCCGGTCAGCTTGGCGATGAGGAAGCTCTTCTGGGGCTGATCCGGCGCGACGCGCAGCAGCCCCGCGGCGCGCGCGGCGGCGTTGTCGGGCTCGACGTTGACCAGGCCGTCGTACGAATCGCCGGCGACCAGCGAGAGGCTCCCGGAACGCGCGACCGCGGAGTGGCATGCCGCGCTCGTGCAGTGTTTGTCGAAGATCTCGCGCTGGATCGTCGCGAAGCTCGGATCCGCCCCGCCGCCGACCGTTCCGCCGCCGCCGTCGCTCGGGGTTCCGCCCGTGCCGGCGCAACCCGCGACGACGGCAAGGACCCAGGCGAAGACGCGGCGCGATGGCGCCCGGCGAGTTTGTATGGGATTTTTTCCCACGGCAGCATCTTTGCCGCGGACGCGCCGCCTGTCAACACGGTCGATTCGGCGGCGTCGCGCGTCGACGGGTGCGGGCTGGCTGCGACGGAGGCGGCGGGGCCGCCCTAGCGCCGTTCGCCGCCGTTCGCCCTCCAGTCGGACGGCGCCTCGACGTACGAGCCGTCCAGCTCTGCCGTCGAAGCGCAGCCCAGGAGCTTCATCGTCCTCAGCAGATCCGCCGTCAGGATCTCGATGGCGCGCGCGACGCCCGGCCCGCCCGCCGCACCGAGGCCCCAGGCATAGGCGCGCCCGATGAGCACCGCTCGCGCGCCGAGACAGAGCGCCTTCACGATGTCTCCGCCGCGGCGGATGCCGCCGTCCATCAGGACCTCGGTCCGCGCGCCGACGGCCGCGACGATTTCCGGCAGCACCCGGAGGGTCGCGGCGACGCCGTCGAGCTGACGCCCGCCGTGATTGGAGACCACGACTGCGTCGGCGCCCGCATCGACGGCTTGCCGTGCGACGTCGCCGGTATGGACGCCCTTCACCACCAGCGGGCCCTGCCAGGCGTCGCGCATCCAGCGCAGGTCGCTCCACGTCACGTTGGTCTGCGCGAGGAGGACGCTGGTGTCGCGACACGGCATCGCGCCGACGTCCGGCAGCTCGACGTTGGGAAAGACGCGCGGCGATCCGTCGCCCAGGTAGCCGAGCACCCAGCGTGGATGCATGGCGAACTGCCAGAGATGCGGCAGGCTTCCCGCCAGCTCACCGGCGAGAACGGGACCCGCGCCGCGGCGGAGCTCCCGCTCGCGCATGCCGCCGACCGGAGTGTCGATCGTGACGACGAGCACGGAATATCCGGCGGTACGCGCGCGGGCGATCGCCGCTTCGGCCACGGCCCGTCCCCCGGGGACGTACAGCTGATACCAGAGGGGACCGCTCGTGGCGGCGCGCACGTCCTCCAGGCGCGTGCCCGAGAACGTCGAGAGCACGTATGCCGTGCCGGCCGCGTTCGCCGCGCGCGCCGCAACGCTGTCGCCCGCTGGATGGAACATGCGGCAGAAACCGACCGGTGCGAGCAGGAAGGGCAGCTCGAGCATCGTTCCCAGAACGGTCGTCCGCAGATCGACCGCGGGGGTGGCGATGCATTGGCGTGGCCTGAAGGTCACCGCGGCGAACGCGTCGGTATTGGCGCGGAGCGTGATCTCGCCATCGGCGCCGCCATCGATGTAGTCGAAGACCATCGCCGGGAGGCGCCGCTTCGCCAGACGTCGCAGGTCGGCGATGTTGACGACGCGCGAGAGCCGCATGGAGGTCGCTGGCTGGACCGTCAAGCCCGCCGGGCCCGGATGAAGAGCGCGTCGCGATCGATCTGCGGCACCGGCCAGCGCGCTTCCCCGACCCGTCGACAGGCGTCCCGGAGGCGCTTCGCCTCGTGTCGAAAGAACCGGTCGAGCGCATCGACGTCGGCCTGGACGACCCGCCGATCGCTGCGCGCCTTCGGCTTCTCGGTCAGCGTCAGGACGAGCGACGACAGGGCGCTCTCGTCCTCGCCGCGGAGGAAGGCCGCCCACGCGTCGACGGCGCCGCGCGGCAGACGGCGGAACGCGAAGGCGTACGTCCGCTCTCCGCGGGTGCGGCGCGCGGTCTTCTCGCGGTGGCCGACGTGGCGGAGCAGACGGGCGAGCGCGAAGAAGGCCTCGCCGGTGATCTCGCGCGAGCGGAAGGCGCCGTGCCACGCGAGCTCGGGTCGCTCGTCGGGGCGGCTCGAGAGCGCGATCGCGAAGATGCCCGCATCCGTCGTGCCGAGCCCGATCAGCGGGTAGAGGAACGAGAACGCCATCGCGGCGTTCCACCGCGGCCGGAGCTCGCGGATGAGCGCCGCCTCGCGGAGCTCCGCCTCGAGCGCGGTCGCGCACGGGTCGAACGCGATGCTCGCGGCGCTCTTGACGATCTCGCGCATCTTCCGGTGCTTCTTCCGGCGCGTCGCGTGGCGGTACTGCGAGACCCGCCGGCGGAGGTTGATCGCCTTGCCGACGTAGACGACGTCGCCTCGGGCATCGAGCACCCGGTAGACGCCGGGCGTGCGCGGGACCGTCTCGAGGAAGTCGTCGCCGAGCCGGCGGTCGAAGGCGCGCGTCACGCGGCGACTGTCGCCGAAGGCGCGACAGCTGTCGAGTCGAGCGCCGAGGGGCCGAGCCCCGACCGAGGCGACGAAGTGTAGACGATGGGCCGCCCGAGCGACTATGCTGTGAGCGGCACCGGGGTCGGCCCGGTGAAGACCGCAAGAGCGAAAGGCATGAGAGCCGAAGGGAGCATCGGTCCCTCGTCCCGTGGTACGCGTCCGACGCAGGCGGAAGTCGATGCGTGGGCGGATCGCGAGCGCCGCCGGCGTGTGGCTTGGCTCGCGGGGCCGGGAGAAGAGGAGAGGCGGGACTGGACGAGCCGCTACCGCTGGCGCGCCTTCCTGGGCCTCGAAGAGTCGCGTCTCGGCCCGCTGCCGGAGGAAGTCGAGCAGTGGGCCGAGCGAGAGCACAAGCGCCGCCAGGAATGGATGGCGGGGCCGAGCGAAGCCGAGCAGCGTGAATGGCTGAGACGACGTCGGGCTTTTCCCGGCGGCGCCGCGGCGGATGCCGCGTCGCCGCCCGAGGAAGCGCTCGAGCACTGGGTCGCGCGCGAGCGGCATCGCCGGGAGCAGTGGCTCGCAGGCCCGAGCGAGGAAGAACGGGCGGCATGGGCCGAAAGCCAGGCGGGCGGAAGGCTGGAGCATTTCCTGCGCTTCCCCGACATCCTCGAGAACGAGCTTCCGGAAGCGCTGCCGCTCCTCGTACGCGAGGCCGAGCTTGCGGCCAAAGGCATCCTCTACGAGATGAGCCGGGTGCCGGGCGCCCTGTGGCACCATCTGACGAGGGCAGGCAAGGCGTTCGAGGAAGAGCTCTCCCGGAACCCGGTGCGCCGTCGCGTGCGCTACTGACGACGGCGAGTCCTGATCCCGGGAGCCGAACCGCCGACGTCCGCCGGCCGGCGACGTCCCTTCCCGGTCAGCGAAATCGCCGTGGATCGGCATCGAGCCCGCTCGCCCGTGCGGCGCGCGACAACCGCCGAAGCTCGACGACCGACAAGGCGAGAAGGACGATGCCGAGGAGGCCGATCCCGACGATGACGGCCTGCAAGAAACCGCCGGCGCCGACCGACGCCGCCGTACCGTGCGAGACGAGGAACGGCAGCAGGGCGATCCAGCCCGAGGCGGTGAGCAGCGCGAGCGCTTCGACACGGCGGACGCGACGCGCGACGGCGACGAGATCGCCGCTCCTTTCGCGCATGCTCTCGATCGCGTCGACGACCCGCCGCAAACGAAAGCGGCCTTCGACGAACCACTGCGCGGCGTGTGCGAGGCTCAGCTCGGTGAGCTCGATCTGCATGAGCCGCCCGAAGAAGCGGTTCTCGTGCGCGCGCAGATCGAACTCCGGATCGAGCTCCCGCACCATCGCCTCGGCCGTGAGCACCGCCTTGAGGTAGCGAACGATGTCCGGTGCGAGCACCATCCCGTGGTCGCGGACGATGGCGAGCATCCGAATCTCGAAAACGTCCTCCGACGGTGCGGCGTCGCACGGACCGACGCGCTCGCTTTCGAGATAGCTCTTGAGCGCATCCGTCAGGTCGCGGCGGGCGGAACGGACGTCCGTGCTCGCTGCCGGTGTCAGAAAGCGCATGAATTCGTCGACGGCCCTCGCCACTCGTCCCGCGAACAGGTTCTGCGCGAAATACCGCAGCGAATCGGTCGTGTCCGCGTCGAGCTTGCCGACGATGCCGAAGTCCACGTACCCGATCGCGTCGCCGGGGAGGACGACGAGGTTCGCGGGATGCGGATCGGCGTGGAAGTAGCCGAAGCGGTAGATCTGATTCAGGGAGTTCCAGACGATGTGGCTCGCGATGCGCCGCGGGTCGTGGCCGCATGCGTGCAGCCGTTCCAGGAAGCCGCGATCATCCCGGCGGATCGCTTCGATGACGTCGAAGACCGCCACTCCGGGCAGATACTCGAGAGTGAGAACGCGCGACGTGGTGTACGCGCCGATCACCTCCGCGTCGTGCTCGAGCGGGTCGCCCGCGGCATTGCGGCGTAGGATCGCGGCGTGTCGCGCCTCGGCGCGGTAGTCGAGCTCCTCTTCCGTCCAGCGTGCGAACTCGCGCACGAACTCACGCGCGTGCGTATGGCGGAGGAGGAAGGTGTCGAGGACGCTGGCGAGCCACCGCATGAGCCGCAGATCGGCGCGCACGATCGAGCGAATGTCCGGACGCTGTACCTTGACGGCGACGGTGGTGCCGTCGGGAAGGACGGCACGGTGGACCTGCCCGATCGAAGCTGCCGCCATCGGTTGCCATTCGAACGACGAGAAGAGCTCCTCCACCGGACGCGCGAGCTCTTCTTCGATGACCTGCCGTACCGCCGCGGCCGGAAACGGCCGGACCTGATTGAGCAGTCGAAAGAAGCGGAGACAGTAGTCCGCCGGCAGCAGGTCGAAGCGCAGCGCGAGGGCCTGGCCGAGCTTCACCCAGGTACCACCCAGCTCTTCCAGGAACGCCTGCATGCGCTCGGCCCGGTCCGATCCGCGGCGTCGGCGCACCCGGGGCCACAGAAGGTGCCGCCACGCCGCCATGAAGACCTGCACGACGCGCCTCGCCACACCGTTGCCCATCGGTTGCCTGCCTACCACGACATGGCGGAGCGGAAGAGCACGGCCCGGATCGCGAATCCCGCCATCCGGCGTGCGGTGCAGTGCGGCCGCCTCACGACGCGTGAAGCTCGGCCACCGGCCGCACGTCGACGATGCCCCACAGCATCGCGCGGTCGTCGGCGGCGCGGTTCCAAGGCGATGGCCCGTCGGGCTCCGCGAAGCTGCGCAGCGCCGCCACGGCGCGCGGCGCAGCGGCGTGCCTCACGGCGTCGAAGAGACGGCTCCGGTACTCCGGGCTCGCGCCGTCGAGGATGTTCGAGAGCGTGAAACCGTCGAAGCTGGCCTTCGGCGCCCGTTCGAGCCAGCTCGCAGCGTCGCCTTGCACCAGCGTCACCGGCCCGGCGGAGATCGCCGCGTCCGCGACGTCGCCCAGCAGCAGCGCGCGCACGTACGGGTTGGTGCGGTTGGGATGCCGCCCGAAGCAGCGCCGAAGCCGCGCGCGCATCGTCGCGCCGAAGCGCCGTGGGAGAAACTCGAGGAGCTGCGGCGAGTACACCGAACGCAGCGCGGTCACCGAGAAGACGGCGTCGAACGCCAGTCGTAGCCTCGGGGTATCGAGCTCGCGCCGCCAGAATTCGAGCTGCACCGCCGGGTCGTCGAGCTCGACGAAGTGCTCCAACCGCGCTCGCGTCCACCCGACCAGCGGAGCGAACGTCCGCAGGAAGCCCATCACCCGCTCGGCCGTGCCGCGCACCGACGGAGCCCCTTCGAGGCGCGCGGCCGCATAGTCGAGCTGCCTCGGGTTGATGTCGATCGCGACGACGTCGTGGCTCTGCGACAGGCGCATCGCGGTGCAGCCCGCCGACGCGATGCAGAAGACGCGTCCACCCGGGCGAAAGGCCGACAGCTCCACCGAAGCGTCTTCGTACATGCGGCCGAAGAGCACGCGTCGGGGACCCGCCCGCGCATCGAAGCGCCCCGTGGCCCAAGCGGTCGAGGAGAGCGCGCTCACGACTCGCCCATCCCGACCGCGACCCACGCCAGCACCAGAAACGCGAAGTTCTTCACCACCATGCCCGGGGGGTCGTGGATGAGGTGCCGCGACCACAGCAGCCCGCTCGCATTGAGCGTGACGAGCAGCGCGGTTTGCACGACCGCACACCACAGCGGCCGCCACCCGCTGAGCGCCCAGAGGCCGAGCGTCAGCTCGGCGGCGCCGAGTCCCGTCAGGAACGTGCGGCCGAGCTTGGGACCCCAGGTCGGCACCGCCTCGACGACCTTCACCTGGTTCGGGTCGCCTCCGAGCAGCTTGCACCACAGGCCCTCGTAGACCCAGACGCCGGCGACGGCGGCGCGCACCAACCAGTCGGGTACGAGCATCACGCGCCCTCGGCCTTCTGTCGCATCGCGCGCAGGATGTGGCGGTGGAAAGAGTGGCACACGGCCTTCTCGAGGGGACCCCACAGCCAGCGCGGAGATTTCGGGCTCACGTAGCGCGTCGTGATCTCGACCTCGGCGCGCCCGGGGGACAGCCCGCGCAGGGCGTATTGGCCGCCGGAGAGCCGAAGGCCGCCGCCGACGTGCAGTCGCTGCTCGATGACCTCGAACGCGTAGCGGCGCGGAGGCTCGAGCTCGGTGATGCGCTTGACGAGGTAGCCGCCCTGGTAGAGGCAGCGCGCCTCGTCGCCCACCTCGGTCTTCCTGCCCACGGTCTCGATGGGCACGGGCAGCAACAGCCGCAGGTGCAACGGCGGCGGCTGGTCGATCTGCTCGTAGAAGAGGAGGCGCTCCCATACCTTCTCAGGCGGCGCGTCGAGTTCGATCCGGGTGACGACGGTGCTCGGCTTCTTCATCGTCAGGCCCCTTCGGTGAGACCGGTCAACGGGGGACTCTACCCAGCTCGGTGGGGCGGCAGTCAACTTTCGCGCTGGCGTGAGCCGGTCAGGGCCCGTCCGAGAAGTCTGGCGCAGCGGTTCGCCGCATCGGCCGACTCGAATCGACGGCATCGCGTCTCGTTCGCGGCCTCGATGCGCGCGCGAGGTTCCGCGTTGCTTTCGGATTTGGCTGCGGATATCCCGAAAGCCGGGCGCAGCGACCACAGGCCGGCTCGCGACACGCCAGCCGAAGCACGTGTCGGGGAAGGGCATCGACGTCGACAATCCGTTCGGGTCGGTGAGCGTGGATACGGTCGAGGAGGCCGAGGTCTGCCTTCCGTCCGTCGCGACGCCCGTCTGAGCCTGCTCCGAGGCGCGATTCGACCATGGCGATCGAGACGCTCGCGTTCGGCTACGGCCTCGTCGAGGGGCCGCGCTGCGACGCCGCCGACAACCTCTACTTCAGCGACGTCCGGAACGGCGGGGTCTACCGGCGCGCGCCCGACGGCGAGATCACGACGGTCGTGCCGAAGCGTCGCGGCGTCGGCGGCATCGCGCTGCACGCGGACGGCGGGGTCGTCGTCAGCGGGAAGAACGTCTGCCACGTCCGCGACGGCCAGACGCGCCTCCTGTTCGCCCCCGCGGACGTGCCCGGTTTCAACGACCTCTTCTGCGACGCCGCCGGGCGGGTCTACACCGGCTCCATGCGATCCGACCCTTTCGAGCCGACGGGCCCGAGAACACCGGGCGAGGCCTACCGGATCGACGGCGAAGGCCGTGCAACGCTCCTCTACGGCGACGTGAGCCTCACCAACGGCATCGGCTTCTCACCCGACGGCGCGATCCTCTATCACGTGGATTCGGCGCCGAGGTGCATCGTCGCGCACGACGCTCGACGCGACGGGAGCGTGACCAATCGGCGCGTGTTCGCCGTCCTCGATCCCGGGCTGACGCCCGATGGTCTCGCCGTCGACGAGGACGGCGGCGTGTGGGTCGCCGTGGTCGACGGCGGATGCGTTCGGCGCTTCACTCCCGCGGGAGCGCCCGACCTGCGCATCGACGTGCCGGCCACCTTCGTGACGAGCCTATGCTTCGGCGGCGCGGACCGGAGAGATCTCTACATCGTCACTGCCGACAACACCGACGACGCGAGCCGCCGCGGAACGATCTTTCGCACCCGGAGCCCGTACGCGGGAGCGACCGTGCATCCCGCTCGGGTGTGACCAGACGATCGCCGCCCGGCCGGCAAAGCTCCAATGGAGGATGTCGACGTCGCAGGCGCGAACTCTGATCGAGACGTAGTGGACGCACAGGTCGGTCGCCCGCGCGCTTCCGCGTAGCGCGTCGCTCCCTGGCGGACCGCATGTCGGACGGCGTGCGGCTCAAGAAGCCGTACGGATGACCGATGCATCCGTACAGATGTACGGAAACGTCGCACGCCGCGACGCTGGACGAGAGGCCGGGATCGACCGTCGGCGCAACGCCATCCTCGACGCTGCCGTCGACCTGATCGGCAGCGGCGGTCCGGACGCGATCACGCATCGCGCGGTCGCCGCCCGCGCGCGGATGCCGCTCGGCTCCCTGACCTACCACTTCCCGACGCGTCAGGGCCTCGTGCGCGCCGCGTTCCGCCACCACATGCGCGCCGGGCGCGCGTGGGTCTGGAACGTCGCTGCAGGCAAGAGCGACGTGAGCGCACGCGGCATCGTCGCGTTCGTGGTCGAGCTCGCGCGGCGCGAGGCCGACGTGCCGAAGATGGTCCGCACCGACTACGAGCTCATCCTGTACGCGGCCGGCGATGCTGCGCTCGCGCGCGAGTTCGCGGCCGAGCAGCAAGGCTTCGAGCTCGGCCTCGCGCCGCTGCTCGAGCGGCTCGGCGCGACGCGCCCGATCGACGCCGCGCGCACGGTCATCGACCTCCTGCGCGGCTACGAGATCGAGCGCTTCATCAACCCCGAGGCCGATCCCGAGGACCTCGGTCGTCGTCTGCTGCCGGTGGTCGAGGCACTGACCGCGCCATCGGCGCAACGCACCGCGGGGCCCGCGCGTGCCCGGAAGGCAGCACGCGAGACCCGCTGCGCCGGTCGCGGACGGCGCAGCCCGCGCGCGTAGCAACCAGGACGGCCGAAAGCGGAGGAAGGACGAATGGCGAAGATCGATCTCCAGAGCGCGCTCTCGCGACGAAGGTTCCTCGAGCTGTCGGCTGCTTCCGCGGCGGGGCTGGCGGCGGCTTGCGGCGGTCGGAGCGGTGGAGGGGGAGGTGCGTCGGCCGACTACGACGCCATCGTCGTCGGCGCCGGGATCGGCGGTCTCGGGGCGGGGCACATGCTCCGAACGCTCGGCCTCCGGTCCGTCGTGCTCGAGGCGCGCGACCGCATCGGCGGCCGTTGCTACTGCGACAACTCGTTCCCGGCGCCGTTCGACTTCGGCGGGCAATTCTTCCACCAGGTCGTCCCGAACGAGCTCGGCGGTACGAACAATCCGCTCTACGACCTCTTCCGATCGCAAGGCGGCCCGGACGTTCCTTGCGACCTGCGGCCGACGTTCTACCAGGGCGGCGTCCGCTCGCCGCAGGCCGAGCAGGACGCGTTCCTCGAGATGGCCGTCGCGGTGGCAGCCGAGGTGTCGGCGGCCGGCCTGGCGGCCGAGCTCGGCGGCCCCGACATGTCGGCCGCGGACGCGACGGCCGACCTCGTCGGTCAGCCGTGGTACACGCTCACCACGGCGTTCATGGAGCTCGCGCTCGATGCGCATCCCACGCGTCTCTCGTGTCACGATGCCTGGAACGATCTGAAGCTCGCCGTCAACCTGGACGGCTCGACCTCCGATCGAGTCAATCCTGGCGGGATGGGGAACTGGATCCTCCAGTTCGCCGACGGGCTCGACATCCGGCTGTCGACGCAAGTCACCGACATCGACACGACCGCCGCATCCCGGATCGAGGTCGTCACGGAACGCGGAAGTCTGACGGCCAAAGCGGTGATCGTCGCCGTTCCGGTCACGGTTCTCGCTGCAGAGCGGATCCGCTTCACGCCCGCGCTACCGGACCGCTACGTCGCCGCGGTTCACGACCTCCCGTTCGGTCTCGTCGACAAAATCGGGCTCGCCTTCGGCTCGAACGTCTTCGGCGACACCCCCGACAACCTCGTGGTCACCCGCCATCTCGACACGAGCCGCTTCGGCATGGGGTTGGCCCGGCTCGCCGGGACGCCGATGATGAACCTGATCGTCGGCGGCGACCTGGCGGTCGAGCTCGAGGCGGGTGGCGTTCCCGCATTTCGGGCCTATGCCGAGGAGTTCCTGACCGCGACGTACGACGCCTCCGTCGCCGCCGCGATCGATCGCCTCGTCGTCCACCCGTGGGGCACGGACGAATGGACGATGGGGTCGTATTCCGCGGCCCTGCCGGGCAAGGCGTCGGCTCGCACGACGCTCGCGACGCCGATCGACGACCGCGTCTATTTCGCCGGCGAAGCGGTCTCCTCGACGGCGCACAGCTCGCTCCACGGAGCTTATGTCACGGGACAGGAGGCCGCGATGGCGATCGCAAGAAACGTCTCGACGACCTGACGTCGGACGGGCCGAGGCCGGACTGTGGTCGTCTTGGGGCGCTCAGCGCGGATGGAAGCCCGCGCTGGCCTCTCCGAGGTGCGACGGACGCGTCTTGCCGAGGTCAGCGCTGCGCTCGAGCGAGCGCAGCGCGCACGCGGTCGCGCGTGAACGGGATGTCGCGGAGCCGCACGCCCGCGGCATCGAACACGGCATTCGCAATCGCGGCCGCGGCGGGTCCCTGCGCCGCTTCGCCGCATCCCAGGTAGGGCTCGCCCGGCCGGTCGATGAGCACGGTCTCGACCTCCGGCGCCTGCGGAAAGCGGAGGATCGGGTAGGTCTCCCAGTCGAGGCTGGTGACCCGGGTCCGGTCGAAGCGGACCTCCTCCTCGAGCGTCCAGCTCGCCGACTGGACGAAGCCACCCTCGAGCTGGTGCGCGAGCCCGCCGGGATCCACGACCTGCCCGGCGTCGGCGGCGATCACCGCGCGCTCGAGAGCGATCGCGCCGCTCGCACGATCGACCCGCAGTTCGACCACGACGGCCGCGTACGCCTTCTGGTTCTTGTAGCGCGCGAAGGCGAGGCCGCTGCCGCGTCCGGGCTCGCGGGGTCGCCGGCGGAACCCGGCGCGCTCGCCGGCGGCGCGGAGCACCGCCCGGGCGCGCTGGTCCTCGAGGTGGCGAAGCCGGAGCTCCACCGGATCGATTCCCGCCGCGCACGCGAGCTCGTCCATGAAGGACTCGATCGCGAAGATGTTCGCGTAGCCGCCGAGCCCGCGCAGCGCCGATGTCCGGAGCGGATGGGGCTCGACGAAGTGCTTGACGATGCGCCGCCGCGGGATCGCGTAGAGCGGATCCGCGTTCCGGTGGATGCCGGCGTGGTAGAACGTCATCGGCTGCGGCGCCGGGGCCGGCATCGGCTGCGCGCGATGCCAGGCGGCGACCAGCGCCGAGCGGTCGCCGTGGGGAATCGGCCGCGCCATGTGGGTGTTGCTCCAGGTCTCGTGCGTCCAGTCGAGCAGCCGGCCCGACGCATCGAGGTTCGCCGCGACCTCGACCACCATCGCGGGACCGTACGGCTCCCAGGCATGCTCGTCCTCGCGCGTCCACTTGAGGAGGACCGGCCGTCCGGGCACCGCGCGAGCGACGAGCGCGGCGTCGAGCGCGACGTCGTCCGCGCCGTTGTGTCCGTAGCAGCCGGGGCCTTCGACGTGGATCGCGCGCACCTGCGCGACGTCGACGGCGAGCGCCTGCGCGAGCGCGGCGCGGATGACGAAGACGCCCTGGCTGTGCGACCACACGGTGAGCTCGCCGTCGCGCCACTCCGCGAGCGCCGCCGACGGCCCGATCGAGCCGTGCATCTGGTACGGCCGCGTGTACGTGGCGGCGAGCGTCGTGGTCGCTTCCGCGGAACGCTCGAGCGGCGCGTCCGGCGCGTCGGTCGCGACGCCGTCGATCACCCGGAAGCTCCGCCGCGCCTGCGCGACGAGCCAGGCCGCGAGGTCGTCCGAGGGGGGCAGGGTCTCGGATTCGCGCCAGCGCGACCGCTCGCGGAGCGCCACCAGCGCTCGCACGGCCTGCTCCTCGCGCGCGGCGACGACGGCGACGAAGCTCCCGTCGCGCAAGACTTGGACGACTCCCGGCATGTCGCGCACGGGCGCGTCGTCGAGCGCGAGGAGCTCCGCCTTGGGGCTCGGCGGGCGCAGCACGCGCGCGTGCAGCATGCCGGGGCGGACGAGGTCCTGCACGTAGCGCTTCGTTCCGGTCACCAGCCCGACGACGTCGCTGCGGCGCGCCGGTCGGCCGACGATGCGATGGTCGGAAGGCGGCTTCGGCGCGGCTTCGCCGGTCGCAGCGCGGTCGAAGCGCCGCCCGCCGAGAAGCTCCCAATAGGTCGTCCGCCGATCGCCGCCGCGCACCGAAACGGTGCCGTCCCGGACGTGGAGCTGGTCGAGCGGCGCTTCGAGCTTCGCCGCGGCGAGCGCGAGCAGGCGTCGCCGCGCCTCGGCAGCCGCTTGACGCATCGAGGTTCCGCTCTCTTCCATCGACTGGCTGCCGACCGTGAAGAGCTCGTTCAGGCCGTGCGCCGTGTCGGCGGTCGAGACGCGGACCCGGTCGAGCGCGACGTCGAGCTCCTCGGCGCCGATGCGCGCGATCGCCGCCTTCAGGCCCTGGCCGATCTCGACCTTGCCCGTGAAGAGCGTGATCGTCTCCTCCGGGTCGATCCGGATCCAGAGGTCGAGATCCGGCTGGCGCGCGAGGCTCGGCGGCAGCTCGCTCATCGCTTCACCGCGCGGCGGCGGCGCGCTTCACCGCCCGGAGGATGCGCGCGTACGAGCCGCAGCGGCAGAGGTGCCGCTCCAGCGCCTGTCGGATCTCCGCATCGCTCGGGTGGGGGCTCTTCGCGAGCAGCGCTGCCGCGCCCACGACCATGCCCGGGATGCAGTACCCGCACTGCGCCGCCTCTTCGTCGACGAAGGCCTGCTGCACGGGATGGAGGCGATCGGGCGTCCCGAGGCCCTCGATCGTCGTGATGCTCCGGCCGCGAAACGACTCGACCGGCGCCTTGCACGTCGGAACGGCTTCGCCGTCGACGATGACCTTGCACGCGCCGCACTGCTCGAGCCCGCAGGCGAGCTTCGCCCCGAACAGGCCGAGGTCGTTCCGGAGGACGTAGAGGAGGGGCGTGCCGGGCTCCACGCGCACGCGATGCTGCCGGCCGTTCACGACGAGCGTGACGTCCTCGTCCATGACGGCCGAGTCTAGTCGTCCGCGACGCGCGTCGGAAGCACGACGCTGCGACCCGACGGCGGGATCAGCCTCTGCCGAGCAGCGCGCTCGCCGTCTCGCCGAGCACCAGGCGCTTCTCGCGCGGCGAGAGGAACGTCGCCGTCTCGATGCGCTCGACCGCGCGCTCGTCGCCCATGTCGTACGGGTAGTCGGAGCCGAGGACGATCCGCTCTGCGCCGACCGTCCGCACCAGCAGCTCGAGGCTCTCGGAGGAGTGCGTGAGCGAATCGAAGTACAGCCTGCGAAGCGATTCGCTCGGCAGCCGCTCGAGGTGCGCGAGCTCCGGGCGGACGCGGGCGCCGTGGTCCCAGCGGCCGCAGAGCATCGGCGTCGAGCCGCCGCCATGGGCGCAGACGATCTTGAGATCGGGCAGCTCTTCGAGGACGCCGCCGCAGATCAGGCTCGCGACGGCGACCGCGGTGTCCGTCGGATTCCCGATCAGGTTCGTGAGGTAATGTCTGGCGAGGCGCTCGGCGCCGAGGACCGCGAGCGGATGGAGGAAGATCACCGCGCCGAGCTCCGCCGCTCTGCCGAAGAAGGATCGCAGCGAAGGATCGTCCAGGTTGCGACCCGCGGCGTGGGTCTCGATCTCGACCCCCGCGAGCCCGATCTCCATGCAACGCTCGAGCTCGCGACGGGCGGCGTCGGCGTCCTGCAACGGCACCGTGCCGAGCGGAGCGAAGCGATCGCGATGCGTGCGCGCGATCTCGGCCAGGACGTCGTTCACGCGGCGATGGAGCGGCAGGACGATCTCGAGCGGCCACTGCGTGTGAAAGAGCATCGGCGACGGGCTCAAAGCCGCGACGTCGATGCGCCGCGCATCCATGACCTCGAGCGTTCGCCCGATGTCCCAGTGCTCGGGAGAGATCGGGATCGCGGTCTTTCCGATCCGGATCGAGAGCGCATCGCCCGCGCCGTGCAGCGACTTACCCCACGGATTGGCGCCGCCGAGCTCGTCGAGGAAGAACCGCGGCGTGTGGTGGAAATGGAGATCGATGTTCAAGCGAGACCCTCCGGCCGGGGCGCTTTGCCGGCTCTATCGCCGAGGCGGGTCGAACCGTCAACGCCACGATCTCGGCTCGCCACCGGCCGCCGGTAGCAGCCGCTACCCGAAAGGAAGCGCCTCGGCGGCGAGGCCACGCGCCTCCAAAACGCACGATGTGCTGCCATTCGAGTCGTTTCGAAATGTCTCGGGATCGCGGTCTCCTTGCCGCTCGCCGGACTGGCGCTGTGCGCCCCGGCGGGTGCCGCAGACGCCGCGACCGTCGACGTGACCTCCGGTGTGCTCGCCTACCGCGCGCATGTCCGCGTCGCAGCCGCCGAACCAGGTCACGATCTCGCTCGCGAGCGCGCTTCTGCTTCGCCGCGTCGTCCGCATCGGGTCTTCTGCCGCTCGTCGCACCGGTGGTAGGCTCGGGCCTCGTCGAGAACGAGGGCATCCGTGCGCCGAGGCGTCGAGAACGACCACCAGGCCGATGTCCGGGCCATTCGCTTCGAGCCGCATACCGGGCTCGCGTGGCACGGAGACCGACCCCTGGATTTGACACCGAAGGCGTTCACGGTCCTCCGCCACCTCGTCGAGCGCGCAGGGCGCCTGGTGACCAAGCAGGACCTGCTGACGGCCGCGTGGGGCGACACCGTCGTGAGCGAGGCCGCGCTCACGAGCTGCATCCGTGATCTGCGCCGGGCGCTGGGCGACTCCTCGCGTGAGCCGCGGTACCTGGAGACGGTGCACCGGCGAGGCTTTCGCTTCATCGGCCGGGTGCACGCGCCGGCGCCCGTGGGCCCCGCGGTCTCTCGAGCACGGCCGATCGCGCAGCCCCGCGGCCTCATCGTGGGCCGCGAGGCGGAGCTCGATCGATTGCACGCCGCGTTCGACGCGGCGGCTGGCGGTCGCCGACGAGTCGTCTTCGTGACCGGAGAGGCCGGAATCGGAAAGACGACGCTCGTCGAGCGATTTCTCGCGGAGCTCGGCGAGAGGGCGGACGTTTGCGTCGGGCGCGGCCAGTGCGTCGAGCAATACGGGATCGGGGAGCCGTACATGCCGATCCTCGAGGCGCTCGGACGTCTCGGGCGCGAAGCCGGAGGCGAGAGGCTCGTCGCGACCCTTCGCCGGTACGCGCCCGCCTGGCTGGCGCATCTCCCGGGACTCCTGAGCGACCACGAGCTGGACGCGGTGCAGCGTCGCGTGCACAGCACGACGCGCGATCGCAAGCTTCTCGAGCTGATCGAGGCGCTGGACGCATTCAGCGTCGAAGCTCCGCTCGTCCTCCTCCTCGAGGACCTCCACTGGAGCGACTCCGCGACAATCGACCTGCTCGCGACGCTCGCGCGACGGCGCGACTCCGCTCGCCTGCTGGCCGTGGCGACGTATCGCCCGGCGGAAGTGGCGGCCTCGGGGCACCCGCTCAAGGCTGCCAAGCAGGAGCTGCACCTGCACGGCCACTGCGACGAGCTGGTCCTTCCGTTCCTCGGCGAGGGCGCGATCGAGCGCTACCTCGCCGAGAGGTTCGCGACGGCTTCGTTTCCTTCGTCGTTCGCGCGCGCGCTCGATCGGAACACGAGCGGCAACCCGCTCTTCCTCGTCAACGTGATCGACGACCTCATTGCGCGGGGCGAGGTGCGCGAGGTCGACGGTGGATGGGTGCTCGGCGGCTCCGTCGAAGAGATCGCATCGGCCGTGCCGGGCACGCTGTGGCAGATGGTGGACAAGCAGGTCGAGCGCCTGACGGACCGCGAGAAGGCCGTGCTCACCGTCGCGAGCGTGGCGGGCGTCGAATTCTCGGCGGCACTCGCGGCCGATGGAATCGATCCGGACGATGCCGAGCGATGCTGCGACGCACTGGCGCGCCGCGGCCAGTTCCTGCGGGCGATCGGCGTGGCGGAGTGGCCCGATGGCACCGTCGCGAGCCGCTATGCGTTCATCCACGCGCTCTATCGGAACGTGCTCTACGAGCGTGCTTCGATCGTGGAGCGGATCGGCCTGCACCTGCGGATCGGCGCGCGCCTCGAAGCCGCCTACGGCACGCGCGCGGCCGAGATCGCGGGCGAGCTGGCGATGCACTTCGAGGAGGGCCGCGACTTCGAGCGCGCCGTGGAGTACCGCCGCGCGGCGGCGGACGTGGCGTTGCGCCTGCACGCCTATCGCGAGGCGGCCGACCACGCGACGCGGGCGCTGGAGCTGCTCGGGCGCGCTCCGGAGTCGACGACGGCGGTTCAGCAGGAGGTCGCGATCCGGACGATCCTCGGCTCGGCGCTGATCGCGAAGGGGTGGGCCGCGCCGGAAGTCGCACAGTCGTACGCGCGCGCCCGCGAGCTCGGCTCGCGATCCGAAGGGACCCCGGAGTCCTTCGCCGTGCTGATCGGGCTCTTCGGATTCCACATGGCGCGCTTCGAGCTCGGGATCGCCCGCGATCTGGCCGAGCAGATGGCCGCCATGGCGACCACCACCGACGACGCCGCGGTTCGGCTCGGAGCGTCGAGCGCGGCGGGGATGATCTCGTTCTCCGCGGGAGACTACCCCGCGGCGCTCGCGCATCTCGAGCGCGCGATCACGATCTACCATCCCGAGCAGCACAGCCCGAACTCCGGGTCAGGGATCTGGGTGGGGCAGGATCTCGGGGTGTCGTGTGCCGTCAATGCGGCGTGGATCGTCTGGCATCTCGGGTTCCCGGAGCGCGCGGTGATGCGGATGAACGAGGCGATCGCGCTCGGGCACGCGATCGCCCACCCGTTCAGCCTCGTCCTCGCGAGCCACATCGCTGCGGCGTTCTACGAATCGATCGACCTCGTCGACGCCGCGCGCGAGGTCGCGGACGTCGCGAGCCTCCAGTCGGCGGGGCAGGGCTTCGACATGTTCACGACCCTCGGTGCCTTCCATCGCGGATGGCTTCGCTTGCAGGCCGGTGAGGGAGAGGCCGGAACGGAAGACATGCGCGGCGGCCTCGCGGCATACCGAGCCGCCGGTGCCGGCTTCGGTGTACCGACGTTCCTCGGGCTCCTCGCGGAAGCGTACGGAAGGGCCGGTCGGCCGGACGATGGTCGCGCGATCATCGAAGAGGCGAGCGCGATGGTCGAGGAGAGCGGCGCACACTACTGGGACGCCGAGCTCCGTCGGGTCGATGGCGAGCTGATCCTGCAGGGGGCTCGCACAGGGAGGCCGGTGCCCGTCGCGGCCCGCCGCGATGCCGAGGCGCGATTCCTCGAGGCGATCGAGATCGCGCGTCGCCAGGAGGCGAGGATGTTCGAGCTCCGCGCGGCGACGAGCCTGGCTCGTCTCTGGCAGGGCGCGAAGAAGTCGAAGGAGGCGCGCGATCTCCTCTCGAAGATCTACGGATGGTTCACCGAAGGCTTCGAGACGAGCGATCTCCGGGCGGCGAGGTCGCTGCTGGACGCGCTCGCGTAGCTCCCTCGCTGGCCCCGTCGGCTGAAGCAGGAGGCACACGGTTGGGAAGCAGCGCCGGCGCCCGCTTCCCGGACCTGCGAACACCTTCGCGCTCGCCGCTGCGGAGAAGGTGGTGGCGCCGCGGTCCGGCGACGTGAGCATCTGTGGCACGCGTCCTGCTGGCACGAGAGCCGGCCTCCAGGAGGAGATCATGTCGACCACGTCCCCCGACGGCCACATCCATCTGACGCAGGAGGAGCGCGACGCTCTCCGGGTTCGCTACCGCCAGGAGCGAGACAAGCGCCTGCGCCCGGACGGCAACGATCAGTACATCGAGCCGAACGGCCGCTTCGCCCACTTCGTGGAGGATCCCTACATCGCGAAGGTGCAGCGCGAGCCGTGCTTCGACGAGGTGACGGTCGCGTTCATCGGCGGCGGCTTCGCCGGGCTCTGCACCGGCGCGCGCATGAAGCAGGCCAGCATCGACGACTTCCACATCATCGAGAGCGGGGGCGACTTCGGCGGCGTCTGGTACTGGAACCGCTACCCGGGCGCGATGTGCGACACGGCGGCCATGGTCTACCTGCCGCTCCTCGAGCAGGTCGGAAACCGGCCCACCATGAAGTACGTGTTCGCGCCCGAGATCTGGCGCCACGCGCTCAAGATCGCGGACACGTTCGGGCTCCGCGAGCATGCGCTCTTCTCGACGAACGTCACGCTCCTCGAGTGGGACGACGCGAATTCGCGATGGATCATCCACACCGACCGCGGCGACCGCATCCGCGCTCGCTTCGTCGCGATGGGGACCGGTCCCCTCCACAAGCCGAAGCTGCCGGGCATCCCCGGCATCGAGACCTTCGAAGGCCACGCGTTCCACACGAGCCGCTGGGACTACGCCTGGACGGGCGGCGACCCGAACGGTGCGCCGATGACGAAGCTCGCCGACAAGCGCGTCGGCATCATCGGAACGGGCGCGACGGCCGTTCAGTGCGTGCCGCCGCTCGGTCGCGACGCGAAGGAGCTGTATGTCTTCCAGCGCACGCCGTCGTCGATCGACGTGCGCAACAATCACCCGATCGACCCCCAGTGGTTCGAGACGCTGAAGCCCGGCTGGCAGAAGGAGTGGCTGATGAACTTCGCCACCCTCCAGACCGGCGGGTTCGCGGACGAGGACCTCGTCAAGGACGGCTGGACCGACATCGCGATCCGCGTGCGCGACCGGGTCGTGAAGGACATGGGGGCGAGCGGCAGCATCCTCGACATGGCCGCGATCCAGAAGGCCTTCGAGGACAGCGACGACGAGAAGATGACCGAGATCCGCGCCCGCGTCGACGCGATCGTCCAGGAAAAGGAGACCGCCGACAAGCTGAAGCCGTGGTACCGCCAGCTCTGCAAGCGGCCGTGCTTCCACGACGAGTACCTGCAGACCTTCAACCGCCCGAACGTGCACCTCGTCGACACCGACGGCAAGGGCGTCGAGCGCATCGATGCGACCGGCGTCTGGGCGAACGGCGTCCACTACGGTCTCGACTGCCTCGTGTTCGCGTCGGGCTTCGAGTTCGCGACCGAGTTCGCGCGCCGCTCCGGGTTCGAGACGAAGGGGCGCGGCGGCGTGAAGCTGTCCGACCATTGGAAGGACGGCATGCGAACCATGCACGGAATCCACGTGCACGGCTTTCCGAACCTGTTCATCGTCGGCCTCACGCAGGGCGGAGGGCTCATCTCGAACATCACGCACAACCTGGTCGAGGCCGGAACGACGATCGCCGCGATCGTCAAGCATGCCCTCGACACCGGCGCCGAGCAGGTGGAGGTGACGCCGGACGCCGAGAAGGCGTGGGTCGAGCTCATCGAGAGCGCGCCGCAGAGCTTTCTCGGCAACCCCGAGTGCACGCCCGGCTACTACAACAACGAGGGGAAGCCGATGGGCCGACGCGAGAAGCTGAACGTCGGCGTCTATCCCCTCGGACCGGTCGCGTACTTCCAGTTCATCGACGGCTGGAGGACGTCGGGGAGGTTCGAGGGCCTGGACTTCCGGGCTATGACCCCCGCGGTCGCGGCGGCGGGGTGAGCTCGTTCGCGCGACGTCGCGTGATCTGACCGATCATCCGCCCCGCCATCGCCATTCGGCGCGCTTCTTCGCCCGATCTCCCAGAGAAACTCCTCGGAAACGCCTCGGTTTCGCCAGGACTCGGCGTCCTCGCCGAACTATCCCTGCTGCCACATCGCGGGGAACCACCCGGGCGAAAACGACGGCGCGGCGCCTCGGCGACCCGCCGCGAGGAGGAAGGATCGATGTTGCAGTCGGAAGGCAGTGGCTCGAGGCCACGGACCACCTGGAGCGGCGACGAGCAGGGTATCGGTCGTCCGGTCGTTCTCGGGCAGGGCGGACCACGGGTGTCATCGGGGACGGGTCTTCGAAGGCGATCGGCCTCGACCGCGGGGGCGGTGGCGATGGCCGTCGGCTGGACCATCGCCCTCACGGCCGCGCGCGGAGAGGCGCAGACGGTGCAGCCGCCCTTCGCGGCGAGCTACTCGATGGTGAGCCTCGGCACCGCTCCCGGAGTACAGCCCTACTATGGAGGCTTGACGATCAAGTTCGACGATCCCGACACGCTGCTGCTGGGCGGCGGGGCCAACAGTGCGGTCGGCAAGCTCTACGCCGTCCCGCTCGTCCGCGACCAGAGCGGTCACATCACCGGCTTCGCGGGCACGGCGGCTGCCTACGCCCCGGCGCCGGGCATCGACGGCGGGCTCGTCTACGGTCCGAGCAACGTCCTCTTCGTCAGCCGCTATCCGCAGAACGACATGGGCGAGCTCAAGCCGGGGAGCGCGGTCACCGACAAGGTCGTCGATCTCGACGCGAGCGGCGTCGCGAGCACGGTGGGCACTCTCGGATTCGTTCCGCCCGGCTTTCCCGGCGCCGGTCGGCTCAAGGCGGTGAGCTGGACCACCGGTGGCTGGTACGACGTGCCGCTCACGCCGGACGCCAGCGGCACGTTCGATGCGGGCACGGCGATCCTCCGGACCACGATGAGCGGCGGCGTGGAGGGAGTCGCCTATGTGCCGGCCGGCTCGCCGCAGTTCCCGAATCCGACGGTGCTGGTATCGGAATACAGCAACGGGTCGATCGCGGTCTACGACGTGGATGCCAACGGCGATCCCGCGAGCGGGACTCGGCGTCCGTTCATCACCGGCCTGATCGGTGCCGAAGGCGCGACGATCGACCCGGTGACCGGCGACTTCCTCTTCTCCACGTTCGGCTCACAGGCCCGCGTCATCGCCGTGCGCGGATTCGCTCATGCGGTCTGCGGCGACGGGACCGTCGATGCCGGCGAGGAATGCGACGACGGCAACACCACGGACGGCGATTGCTGCTCGTCGACTTGCACCCGCGAGCTCGTCGATCCGGCTTGCCTGCTCGACGACTTCCTCTGCTACAAGGCGACCCCCGCCAAGGCGGCCGCCGGGCAGCCCGCCTATCCCGCGTTCACGCCGAAGCTGGGCGCGGTCGTGGTGGATCCCTTCAGCAGCGCGGATCCCACCGACCGGCACGAGCTCGACCTGAGCAAGACGATCGGCGTCTGCAATCCGGCCGATCGCGATGGCACGAGCGCCGACGCCCCGGCGCACGCCGGGCACCTCGCTGCGTACCAGGCGAAGATGAGCAAGACCGACCCCAGCCAACCCGGATTCGTCAAGCAGGTGAAGACGTTCTCGAATCCGCTCGGTACCCTGAAGCTCAGCCTGACGGGCGTCGACCGGTTCCTCGAGCCGTCCGGGCAGGCGCCCGGCGATGGCGGTGCGCCCGCTCTCGGCGACGACTCCCTCGACCGCTTCAAGTGCTACAAGGCCAAGGTCGCGAAGGCGCCGAGCGGCCAGCCGCCGTATCCGCTCTTCACCGCCGTCCAGGTGAGCGTGACCGACGCGTTCGGCGGGCCGAGCCTCTTCGCGCTCCAGAAGCCGACCCGGGTCTGCGCGCCTGCGGATCGGGATGGTCTCGACCCGGAGGCGCCCACCCACGTGGCGCATCTCGTCTGCTACAAGGCCTCGCTCGCCAAGACCGATCCGAAGCAGCCGAAGTTCGCGCGGCTGCGCATCTCGACCGCGAACGCCCTTGCCCACGAGGTGCTCGACGCGAAGTCCGTGCTCGAGGTCTGCGTGCCATCGAAGGCGCTCGACTGATCGGGCGGTCGCGCGCGAACGGGGGAGGTCGCTCTCGTCGCCCGCATCGCGCCGTCCGGGCCGCTCGCAGCGGAGGCGAGCGGCCCGGACGGCCGTCCACGAGGCGGGATGCTCGCTCGATCGCTAAGATGGCCGGGAGAGGAGTCCTCCATGGCGACCTTCATCGTGCGCGATCTGATGACCACGAACGTCAAGACGCTCGGGAGAAACGACACGCTCGGCGTGGCCGACGATCTCATGTCGAGCAACGACATCCGACACGCGCCCGTGCTCGACGCCGATGGGGAGCTCTGCGGCATCCTGAGCCAGCGCGACCTCTTTCGCGGAGCCTTTGCTCGCGCGCTCGGCTACGGGGGGACGGCGCAGAAGAAGCTGCGCGACAGCCTGTTGGTCAAGGAGATCATGACGACGGACGTCGTCACCGTGCGTCCACAGGAATCGCTTTCGACGGCGGCGCGCATCATGCTCGAGAAGAAGATCGGCTGCCTTCCGGTCGTGGATGGCGGGGGGAGGCTGATCGGGATCCTGTCGGAGAGCGACTTCCTGAAGCTCGCCGTGGACGAAGAGCTGCCGTAGCGCCCCGCCGGAGCGCCCTCGTTCGACTAGACGGGCGCCAGGAAGAGCGGAAGGCCGTCGAGCGGCTTGGAGATCGGCGCCTGCTGCACCGGCATGCGGTATCCGTCGGGCACCGTCCAGCGGTACCGCAGGAGCATCTGGTGCATGATGCTCTTCACCTGCAGCTCGGCGAACCGGTAGCCGATGCAGAGGTGGAGGCCGCCGCCGAACGGGACCCAGGAGTGCGTATGCTTCTCGTCCTCGGCGCGCTCCGGCGTGAAACGCTCCGGGTCGAAGCGCTGCGGCTCCGCCCACCACTCCGGCATGTGGTGCGTGTGGATCGGTGAGAGGACGACCATCGCGCCTTCGGGGACGAGGTAGCCTTGCCACGCGAACTCGCGCAGGGCGACGCGCGGGATCACGGGCAGCGGCGGGTAGCGACGCAGCGTCTCCTTCATCACCAGGGTGAGGCCGTCGAGGCGCTCGATGTCGTCGAACTCGAGCGCCGCCCGACCGAAGGCGCGGCTCTCGTCGCGGAGGCGCGCCTGCCACTCCGGGTGTCGCGCCAGCTCGTAGGTCATCGAGGCGAGCGTGCTGGTCGTGGTGTCGTGCGCCGCCATCATGAGAAACACCATGTGGTCGATGACGTCGGCGTCGCTGAAGCGCTCGCCCTCCTCGCTCTCCGCGCGACAGAGGCGGCTGAACATGTCGTCGCCTCCGCCGGCACGGCGCTCCGGGATGAGGCGGCGGAAGTAGTCGACCATGAACTCGCGACCTTTCAGGCCGCGGTGGAACTCGAGCCCGGGGATCGGCAGCCGGAGACGCGACATCGAAGCGGCGACCAGGTCCTCGAACACCCCGTTCATCCGCGTCGTCTTCGGCCCGAGCTCGACCCCGACGAAGATCGAGGCGGCGATGTCGAGCGTCAGCTCCTTGAACGCGCGGAAGGCGAGGAAGGGCTCGCGCCGCTCGGTCCACCCGTCGATGCCGCGAGCGATCATGGGGTTCATGCGCTCGAGGTACTGTCGCAGCGCGGGTCGGGTGAAGGCGCCGTGCATGATGCGGCGGTGCTGCTTGTGCTCGTCGCCGTCGCGCAGCAAGAGGCCGTTGGGGAAGATGCGCCCCATGATCGCCATCCACGGCCTGCGCGACGAGAAGAGGCGGTCGCGGTCGAGCAGCACGAATTCGTTGGCGTCGGGGCCGAACAGGTAGACGAGCCGGAACATGCCGACGTTCTGCGCGACGACGGGACCTTTCTCGTCGTGCAGTCGCTGCAGGCGCGACAGCATGTCGACGCGCTGCCCCCTGTCGTCGACGAGGGCCCGCAGCGTGTCGAGCAGGGGGGCCTTGGGAATCGCGGTGCGCGGCTGCCTGGGAGCCGTGGCGGTGGCGGGCATGCGATGCAGGTTCGCCGGACGCGGTGCTCGCGCGGAGCGGCTATTCTCCGCCGCATCTCGACGCCGGGATGTCCGGCGACGGCTTCAGCTGCTTGAACGGGATGCGAAGCTCCGACGAGTCGACGACCGTGATGCCGTCGGGGAACCGAAGGTGCGTGCCGAGGGTGACCGGCTCCTTCGGGTTGCCGGACTCGTCGAACTGCACCATGGAGACGCTGCCGCACCGGGGACTGTTCGTCGCCGGGTCGAGGTTCAGCTCCGCGTAGTAGAGCGTTCCGTCGCGGCCGACGTCCATGCCGAGCGGGTTCTTCGGGACGTTCGCCGGCACGATGTTGCGAACGAAGCCGCCGTCCGCGTCGTACTCGTTGATGATCGCAGGCGCGAGCACGCCGGCGACGTAGAAGTGGTCGCTGCCGCGAACGCGCGTGATCGACACCGGGACGTTGAGTCCGCCGACCCCGCTCTCGAGCCAGGTCGACTTCCCGGGCGGTGTCGTCACCAGGCGCTCGGCATTCGCGCAGTCCGCCGGGCTCGACGGATACGGCGGAGAGAACTTCGTCACCCGGAGGGACTGGGGCTCGGGGACGTAGATGTTGCCGGCGTCGTCCACGGCGGGCATCCCGGGACTCGAGAGGCCCTTGTCGAGGAAGCAGTACGACTGGTAGCCACCTTGCGAGCCCCCCGGAAAGAAGACCATCAGGGCGCCGTCGTCCACGCCGATGATCTCCGAGCCGACGTCGGTGGTGAGCAGCCGGCCGTCCGGCAGGAACGCGCAGCCCTGCGGATCCTTCGCGCCCTGCGGATCGTCGTTCTGATCCTGCTGCGGCTCGCCTTGCACGCGGATCTGCTGCCGGGTCCAGCGCCCGCTCAGGTCGAAGACCGACCACCCGTCGAGGTACTTCCCGACGAAGAAGCGACTTGCCGGGTTCGTCACGCTGCAGCGCGCCTGCGGCGGGCGCCTCGGGTCGAGGCACGCCTCGCGATACACGTCGTCCGCCACGACGTAGCCGCGACGAAGCGCGCGCGGAGGGGGCAACGGATCCAAGCTCGGACCCAGCCGGAACCCAGTCCCGACGTGAACCGTCGGCACGGAAGGCAGTGGCTTCTGCGTCATCTGCGGCGGGAAGAAGCAGACCTTGCCGTTCAGGTGCCGGCCGCCGATGTAGGGCGGCGTCGTGAGGCTGTCGGTCGGGTGCGGGTCGGGATCGTCGACGATGACCCGGGGCGGGAACGCCTTCCCGTTGACGATGTACCCGTCCATGTACTCGCCCTGCGTGCTCAGCACGACCTCGTAGGCGCCGGCCGATCCCGAGGCGACGAAAGGGAGCAGCGCGACGCAGAGCACCGCCCACGCGCGCCCGCGCCGAATCCTCTTGAACGTTCGTCTCGCCGTCACCGTCGACTCCTGTCTGGGTCGGATTCCCGTGGCAGCGAGATGGACCGACGCTTCCGAGCGCGGGCTGCCGCCCACGACCGAAGGGTGCAGGCGGCATGACCGACGTGGCCCATCGGCGCTTCCGGCCGTTCAATATCGCGGTTGTCGTGAGCCCGACAAGCGATAGCTCGTCGTCGACGGCGGCGACGGGCGAGTATGCCGCGGCCGTCTCGATCGACGGCTCGGTGCCGAGCCGAGGCGGAAGGAGCTCGGGCCCAGCACCGCCGTCGTCGGGCGGTGCGTCGTGGCGTTCAGACGTCGACGGTCACGCGCAGGAACGTCGCGGGAATGGACGTGGTTCCCGGCGTGGCGCTCCGGTTCTGGCTCTCGAAGAGCGCCACGAGCTCGTCCTCCAGATCGGCCGCGCGACCGTTCTTCTCCGCAGCCTCGAACGCGTTCATCGTCGGCCCGTAATAGTCGCGGAACGCCGCCACGAGCTCCACGGGCGGGTTCGGGGAGTTGAACGTGTACGTGTCCCGAACGCACGTGATGCGCTCATCAGGGACGCCGGCGGCGCGGAAGCGCTCGAGCACGTGGCTCTCCACGCCCCAGGTCATCGGGCTCACGAAGCCCTCGGGCGGGGGCGGCGAGTAGGCCGCGCTGATCTTGAGGATCTGCGCGACCAAGGTCGGGTCGTTCGGGATCCAGTTGCCCATCACGATGCGACCGCCGGGCCGAGTCACCCGGACCATCTCCTTGGCCACGTCGAACGGCTTGGGCGCGAACATCGCGCCGAAGATGCTCACCACGAGTTCGAACGTGTCGTCGGAGAGCTCGCTCAGGTTGCAGGCGTCGCCCTCCTGGAACCGGAGGTTCGTGAGACCATGCTCCTGCGCGCGACGGTTCCCGGCGTCGACGAGGTTGCGCGCGATGTCCACGCCCAGCACGTCCGCTCCGCGGCGCGCTGCGGGCAGCGCCGTGGTGCCGTCTCCGCAGCCGAGATCGAGCACCTCGAGGCCGGGCTTCACGCCGAAGCTGTCCACGACCGCCTCGCCGCTCTCGCGCATGGTGCGCGCGATTCGGGTGAAATCGCCCTTCTCCCAGAGGGTCTTGTTCGGATTCATGCGCGACTCCTTCGCGGATTCTCGTCAGGCCATCTCGGTGCGCGCTACCTTCGTCGCCGCGGGCTGCGTCGCCCGGACTCGGGGCACCAACATCGGGACGCTGCTGCGGTACTGCGCGTACCTCTCGCCGTGGAACTCGACGAGGTCCCGCTCCTCGAACCGTATCGCGATCAGAATGTAGGACGTCGTCGCGATGGCGAAGAGCAGGTGTGCCGCCGTCATCGTCGGCGTCGCCCAGAAGGCGAGGAGCCAGCCGACGTAGAGCGGATGCCGCACGTACCGGTAGGGTCCCGGGGTCACGAAGCCGAGTGGCCGGTACGGCACTCCGCGAAGGTGCAACCACACCTGCCGCAGACCGAACAGATCGAAGTGGTTGATGAGGAACGTGGTGACGAGGACGGTGAGCCAGCCGGCGGCGAAGAGCGCGTACAGCGCGGCCGCGGCAATCGGGTTCTCGACCTGCCACACCAGGCCGCCGATCGGCCGCCATTGCCAGAACAGCAACAGAAGAGCGACGCTCGACGCGAGGACGTACGTGCTGCGCTCGGCGGGCTCGGGCACGATGCGCGTCCACCAGCGCTTGAAGGCCGGGCGCGCCATGACGCTGTGCTGGAGGGCGAAGACCGCGAGCAGCAGCACGTCGACGACGATCGCGGTGGCGAGCGGTCCCTCCGCCAGCGAGTCGATCGAACGCGGCACGCCGAAGTTGCCGACGAAACCGATCGCGTAGAGGAACGTCGCGAAGAAGCAGACGTACGAGAGGACGCCGTAGACGAAGACTCCGATCCTTTGCATGATTCGCTCTCCTTTCTGGACGACTGTCGGGGCCCGCCCGGCGCAAGACGGATGCCACGTCAGGCGCCCCAAAAGCCTGACAATCGCGACCAGCGATGAGGCCGAACGATGGTCCTTCGGGGCCACAAGTGGCCGGAGGGCCAAGAGTGGCCGGCCCATCGGCCCCCGCGGCGAGCTGGGTGCCCGCCGGGCTACTTCGTCCGTTCCAGGACGGCTACCGCGCTCGTGCCGGCCGACACCGCGTACACCTGCTTGCCGTCTTTGCTGACGGCCACCGAGACGACCTGCCGGAGAGCCCTGCCGAGGGTGCACTGCTGGACGGTCGGAGGGCACTCCTCGCCGTCGGGGCACTCCTCGATGAAGGCCTCGCCGATGCAGCCGTCGAGCTCGTCGCGCTGGGTCAATCCCCCGGAGGTCGGGTCCCGTTGCAGGACGGACACCGCGTCGCGGTAGTACGACCCCACATAGACGTTCTTGCCGTCCTTGCTGACCGCCACGGAGGAGGGGAAGTCGAGCGCTCTGACCCTGGTGCACGGCCCCATGCCATCCGCGCTGATGCAGCCTTCTTGACCGGAGCGCTGGGTGAGGGCTCCGGTGATGGGATCCCGTTGCAGCACCGCGATCGTGTCGTTGTTGCCGGACGCGACGTACACGTGCTTGCCGTCGGGGCTGATCGTCACGGAGCGGGGCTCGAAGAGCGCTCTGCCGGAGGCACACTGCGAGCCGGTTCCGATGCACCCCTCGGGGCCGGGGCGCTGAGTCAGCGCGCCGGTGATCGGATCCCGCTGCAACACCGCCACCGCGTTGCTGTACTGCGAAGCGACGTACACGTGCTTGGCGTCCTTGCTGACCGCGACCGACCAGGGGAAGTCGAGCGCCCTGCCGGTCGTGCACCCGCCGAAGCCACCCGCGCTGATGCAGCCCTCCGGGCCGGGGAGTTGCGTGAGCCCTCCCGTCGCGGAGTTTCGTTGCAACACCGCCACCGCGGAGCCATCGCCTGACGTCACGTACACCTGCTTGCCGTTCGGGCTGACGGCCACCGAGCGGGGCTTCGAGAGCGCTCGCCCGTTGGCGCACTGCCCGCCGCTGCCACCCTCGCTGATACACCCCGCTGGCCCAGGGAGCTGGGTGAGCGCCCCCGTCTTCCGATCGCGCGTCAGCACCGCCACCGAGCTGCTGTAGTACGACGCGACGTACACCTGCTTGCCGTTGGGGCTGAGAGCCATCGAGAGGGAGTAGTCGAGTGCCGTGCCGCTGGCGCACTGCCCACCGCTCCCGCCCTGACTGATGCAGCCCGCTGGCCCGGGCAGCTGCGAGAGCGTCCCCTTCTTCGCATCTCGCACGAGCACCGCCACCGCGGCGCCGAATTGTGACGCCACGTACACGTGCTTGCCGTCCTTGCTCATCGTCATCGTGGTCGGACCGGCGAGCGCGGTGCCGGCGCCGCAGGACCCGATCCCCCCCGAGCTGAAGCAGCCCTGCGGCCCGGGGTCCTGGGTCAACGCGCCCCACTCGGCGCGCGCCGTGCCGGCGCAGGCCAGCAGCAGGCTCGTCGTGGCGATCATGCTCTTCATGGTCGATCTCATCGTCCTGACCTCCGACGCACCGAGGGCGCGTTCGCGCGCGAGTCCCCGGCCCCGTCTGCCGACGAGCCGCTACCTTTCGGGTAGCGGCCGGCTACTCCGGGGTGCGTGGAGCCGGCGTGGCGCGGCCGAGGAGGGAGGTCGGCCTTCCGAGATGCAGGAGCGACGGTAGTCGCGCCCGGGTTCCCAGCGAGCTCCTCAGCGCCGCGAGCCCGCGAGCTCCTCGAAGCGTGCCTTCGCGCGCTGGAGGTCCTCGGGCTCGAAGATCTCGACCCCGACCCACCGCTCGCCGTCGTGTCGATTGAGCCGCAGGACCGGCGACTCGAACGGGCCGCCGTCGCGCAGCGTTCCGAAGGCGCGTCCCATGGACAGCGTCCCGTGCTCGGCGATCGCGACGAAGTAGAGCGTCTCGATCGCGACGTCGTCGGACTGCTCGATGACCGCGGCCAGCCACGCGGCGTAGTGCTCCGCGCCGCCCGAGCCGAGGCCGGTGCGGCGATGGTCGACGAACGTGAAGTCGTCGGGCAGGAAGGCCCGCAGAGCGGCCGCGTCGTGCGCCTGGATCGCGCGCGTCATGGCAATCTGGGCGGCCGGCGTGCGCGCTCCTTCCGCGGTCCGCGTGAAGAAGCGCTCGAACATCTCCACCGCCGCGGCGCGGCGGTCGCCGCCGTCGAAGACGACATGGGCGACGAGCCGGCCCTCGGCGTCGACCTCGGCGATCTGGAGCGTCGCGATCTCCGTCAGCAGCGTGTCGCCGTCCGCGGTCCAGAACCGGTTTTGCGCGAGCGCGAGCCGATCGCCGGCGGTCGCGACGAGCTCGCCCGACCACCGCGTGCCGCTCGACGCAACGAGCCGGATGCTGCGGAGCATCGTCTCGCGATCACCCGTCAGGCGGATTCCGGGGCGGCGGTCGTCGAAAGTGAACGCGGGCGCGAGCAGCGTCTCGAAGACCTGCCAATCTCGGGCGTCCGCGGCCTCGCCGAAACGCTGCATCGCGCGCGACGCGGCGTTCGGCGGGATCGCGAGCGGATCGCCGCGACGCGCCTCGGCGTGGGCCGCGTCGAAGCGCGCCTTCGCGACCTCGAGCGCGTCGAGCTCGTGGAGCTCCAGCGTGAGGAGCCGATCGCCCTCGAAGACGAGGAGCCGTGCGTAGACGCTCTCGAAGGAGCCGCCGCTCGCGTCCATCGTCCCGAACATGTGGGCGACGTCGAGATAGCCGCGCTCACCGACCGCGATCACTTGCAACGGCTCGATGATCACGTCCGAGGATTGCGCGAAGAGCGCCGCCAGCGAGCCGAGGAACTCGTCGACGCTCTCCATCCGGCCGACTCCGGTGCGGCGGCGGTCGTCCAGCGCGAAGTCCTCGTGAACCGTCGCGCGGATCGTCTCGAGGTCCCGTTCGAGGAACGCGCGCTTCACGCGGAGCGCCGCGCGCGGGACGCTCTCCGCCTCGCCGCGAAGCATGCGCTCGCTCATCTCGAGCGACGCGGCGCGACGGTCCTCGGCATCGAAGATGACGGTCGCGAGGAGACGGCCTTCGGCGTCGACCTCGGTGACCTCGAGGCTCTCGACCTCGAACCGCGTATCCTCGGATCCGCCGGCGAAGCGGTTGCGGTGCAGCGCGAGGCGCTCGCCGCTCGTCGCGAGCAGCGTCCGCGTCGAACGCTCCCACACGGCGCGGCCGATGTGGCGCGTGTTCGCGACGAGCATCTCGCGGTCGCCCTCGTTCCGCAGCAGCGGGCGCCGATCCTCGAAGCGGAGGTCGGGAGCACAGTGGTCGCGGAGGCCTTCCCAGTCGCTGGCGAGGGCGAGATCGCGGAGGCGCTCACCCGCCCGGACGGCCGCGTTCGCCGGGATGTCGCGGGCGCTCGACCGCGCGAGCCGCACGCGCATCTCCGCCCGGGCGGCGTCCTCCGCGTCGTCGTCGAAGTGCACGACCGCGCGGAGTCGCCCGTGCACGTCCAGCTCGGTGAGCCGCAGGAATACACCTTCGAACGCCGAGCCGTCCGGATCGCCGACGAATGCGATGCGGTCGATCGCGAGCCGCTCGCCCGCCGTCGCGACGAGCCGGCGATCGACGCGCCGGCCCGGCCACGAGCGGACGAATTCCAGGTTGCGCACGTAGAGCTCGACGTCGCCGCTGACCAGCGAGCGGCGCGTACGATCCTGGAACGCGAAGTCGGGCGCCGCGTGCGCGCGCACCGCCGTCCAGTCGCGCGCCTGGACGCGCGGGCCGATCGCGTCCCAGATCCGCGCGGCAGCATTCGGAGCCGGCGCCTCGCGATCGCGGCGGCGCTCGGCCCACGCGCGGGCGAGCTCCTCGAAGCGCACCTTCGCCCGATCGACGTCGGCGAGCTCGAAGAGCTCAACCCCTACGTTGCGGCCGTCCTCGTAGCGGTTGAGACGCACGAAGGCGGACTCGAAGGGACCGCCGTCGCGCAGCGTGCCGAAGAGGCGCCCGACCGAGAGCGAGCCGTGCTCCGCGACGGCGACGTGGTACAGGACGTCGGTCGCAAAATCGTCGGACTGCTCGACGAGCGCGGCGACCGACGCGACGTAGTCGTCGGCATTGCCGACGCGGCCGAGCCCGGTGCGCCGGTGATCCACGAGGGCGAAGTCGGGATCGAGCGCGGCGCGCATCGCGGCGAGATCGTGCGCCTGCATCGCGCGCAGGAACGCGATCTGCGCGGGCGGCATCGAGCGCGCGCCCTCGCCGCGCATGTAGCGCTCGAGCATCTCGATCGCGGCCGCGCGCCGGTCGCCGGGGTCGAAATGGATCACGGCGGCAATCCGTCGGGCCGCGTCCAGCTCGACGATCTGCAGCACCTCGATCTCGATCGGCGCGTCCCGGTCGGGCCCGCGGAAGATGCTGCGCGAAAGCGCGAGGCGGTCGCCCGAGATCGCGAGAAGCTCGTGGTCGACGGCGCGGAAGTGCGAACCCTCGATGAGCTGCACGTTGGCGAGCAGCGCGTCTCGCGTCCCCGAATCGCCGACCATCGGACGCCGGTCTTCCCAGACGAGGTCGGGTGCGAAGAGCCGATGCAGCGCGTCCCGGTCGCGGGCCGCGACGACCTCGCCCCAGCGCTCTTCGGCGCGTGACGCCGCGTTCGACGGGATGCGGAGCGGGTCGGCGACGGGCGATCCCGCCGTCGCGACGAAGTGCGATGGCTGCGAGGCTCCGCGGGAGAGCGCCGCGAACCGCGCGTCGAGCTCCGCCCGGGCGGCGCCGCGATCTTCGACGTCGAAGATCGTCACCGCCGCGTAACGGCCGAGCGCGTCCGCCTCGACGACCGACAGATGCTCGAACTCGACCGGCGCACCTGCGCTCGATCCCGTGAAGCGCGTTCGCGAGAGGGCGAGCGAGTCGCCGCGCGTCGCGATGAGCTGATTGCTCCAGCCGCTTTTCGGCAGATCGAACATGAGGCGGAGGTTCGAGAAGAAGCTCGCGCCGGAGAGCGGCGGTGCGCTCACCACCCCGCGGCGATCGTCGAGGAGCGGCTCCGGCACGTAGAGCGCGAGCACGCCGTCCCAGTCGCGCGCGCTCCAGCGCTCGGCGAGACGAGCCGTCACGCGGGACGCCGCGTTGGCGAAGGGCGGCTCGGCCTCCGGCGCGACCGCGTCGATCCGCGCGAGCGCCTCCGCCGCGCGCTCCGGCTCGAACATCTCGATGCGATCGATGCGGCCCTCGCGATCGAAGGTCCAGAGCAGCAAATGCTCCATCTCGAAGGCGCCGCCGTCGCGGTCGACGCCGGTGACACAGCGGCGGATGAGCAGCGCATCGCCGGTCGCGACGAGGACGTCGCGGTCGAGCGCGCCGCGCGCGTCGGTGACGTCGAGCAGCGACCGCATCCCGCGCAGGTAGCGCTCGGCGCCGCGCGACGACCCGAACCCGAGCACTCGATGATCGGTGAACGCGACGTCGGGAGCGAGCACCGGGGCGAGGGCTCGGGGGTCGCCGGCCGCGACCACCGCGGCTGCGACCGCACGCGCGACCGCCGCCGCGCGCTCGGCGTACGGCGTCCCCGCCTCGCCCTCCGCCCAGCGCGCATAGAGGTTCCCGACGGCATCGCCGAGGCGGGCGGGCGGAAACGTCTCGGCCTCCTCGGGGCGACCTGCTGCGTCGGCGCGCACGACGCTGTACTCGGCCAGCTCGAAAGCGCCGGTCGCGAACGCCGCGTCGTGGCTCTCGGTCCCGGCGTAGAGTCCTCGAATCAGCGCGAGCGACTCGCCGAGCGTCGCAATCGGCTCGAGCCGGATCGCCGCATCCCGATCCTCGAAGTAGAGCCGCCACCACTCGAGAACCTCATCGCGACCGACCACCTCGCCGGTTTGGTGGATGACACAGCGGAGCTGCGGGGAGTGCAGCTCGCGCAGCGACTCGACGTCTCGCGCGGCGATCGCTGCCTCCAGGCGTTCGGGGTTCGACGTGGCGCGGTTCGGGCGGACCCGCCGGAGCACGGGCGGCCGCTCCGCGCTGCCCGCCGCACCACGGTCGAAGCGCGCGAGCGCGAGCTCCACGTCCCACGGCTCGAAATGCTCGAGACGCGCGAGCAGACCGTCCGCGCCGAACCCGAAGAGCTCTATCAGCCGGTACTCGACCAGGCCGGCGCCCTGGCGATCGCGGCCGCGGATCGTACGCCGCGCGAGCAGCGCGTCGCGCTGGAGGGCGAAGATCTCCTCGACGGGTCGCTCGACGATCTCGAGCAGCCCGTCGAACGCGATGTTCCCACGGGCGACGTCGTCGCTCCGCACCTCGCCGAAGCCGATTCGCCGATGGTCGACGTAGCGGAGGTCGGGCGCGAGCGCGTCTCGGAAGCCGCAGCCGCCGCCGGCGAGCCCGAGCACCGCCGCGACGGTGCGAGAGGTGGCGGTCGCGCGATCGCGCTCCGGGCCCGCGGCCAGCTGCTCGGCGTGGCGGTCGTAGAGGCGCGCGACCGCGTCGGCCAGCCGGTCGGGACCGAAGACTTCGGAGCGTCGCGCGCGTCCGCGCTCGTTCACCTCGGTGAGGACGAGCGTCTCGTGCGCGACGGGGCCGACGTCCATCGTGCGATCCGCGTACCCGTCGCTCGACCACCGCGTGCGCGCGATCGCGAGCGATTCGCCGAGCGTCGCCACCGTCTCGACCGCGAAGGCGCCCGCCGAGCGGAGGACGCCGCGCCATGCGGCGAGCGGGCCTTCGCCGTCGTAGGTCGTTCCGTGCAGATGGTTCACCGCCTCGAAGTCGTCGGCGAGCAGATTCCGCAGCGCCATCTCGTCGCGCGCGGCGATCGCGGCCGCAAGGCGCGCATGATGAGCGGACGCGGCGTTCGCGCGGTTCAGTCGGGAAGCGCGCAGCGGAAGACTGAATTGTCCTTGGACGGGCGCGCCCGCCCGTGCATCGGGCTCCTCGCGCGGCCTTTCGACGAGCAGCGTCGCGCCCTTCGACTGCCAGAGATCGACCGCGCGCCGCTCCTCCGCGTCGCCCTCGGCGGCGCGCCCCGCGGCGCGCAGCGCGACCGCGAGCGACGTGCGTGCATCGGCGTGGTCGAGGAGCGCGTCGGTGTCGGCCGCGATCGCGACCGCTGCGCGCGCGAGATCCACCCCCGCCGCCGCCTCGCCGCGCCGGGCGAGCGCTTCGGCGCGGACGCCGCGCCACGCGATCGCAGCGGCGAGGTCGTCGCCGGCGAGCGCTTCGCTCTCGTGCGAGAGCGCCTCGGCTTCCGCGACGCGGTCCTGCGCGAGGAGCGCGCGGCCGAGCAGGGCCGCGGCGCGCGCGGCGTCGATGCCGAGACCGTGCTCACGCAAACCGTCGTACGCGCGGCGCAGATGCGGCTCGGCGGCGGCGGCGTCGCGTTCGAGCAGCTCGATCCGGCCGGCGAAGACGTCGGCCTCGAGCACCTGCTGCGCGATGCCGAGCTCCTCGACCATGCGACGCGCCGACGCGATCATGCGTCGAGCCGCGTCGCCGCGGCCGCGCAGCGTCTCGAGCACCGCCTGGCAGCGGAGCGCCACGGCCTCCACCGCCGGCGCGCCCTGCGTGATCCGCAGCACGCGAACGACGTCGAGACAGCGGCCGCTCGCGCGCGTGACCGGGCTCGGCCCCCAGAGCGCCGCGAGCGGTGCCCCGGCCAGGACGGCGTTCGCGCGCCGCCGGTCGCGCGCGCGGCGCGCTGCGGCGAGCGCCCGGTCGAGCGCGCCCTCGCAGGCGCCCACCTTCCCGAGACGCGCGAGGGCGCCGGCGTGGACCGAGTGGGCCTTCGCTTCGCCGGCTGCGTCGCCCGCCACGGCGAGTGCCTCGGCTGCGGCCGCGACCGCTTCCGCGGTCTCCCGCAGCGACTGCGGATCGGTGAGCGCCGCGAGCTGGCCGGCGAAGCAGGCATGCCAGGCGCGCAATCGCTCCGACGCTGCGACGAAGCGGCCGAGCTCGGCGACGGCGTGCGCGGCCGACGAGACCTCGCCCGCCGCGAGCAGCGCCTCGCACCAGTCGAGCGCGAGATCGGCGCGCGCCGGGTCGTCGGTCTGGAGCCGGGCGACCGCCCGCCCGAGCAGCCCGGCGGCGCGCGCGACGTCGTCGCGCGCGAGCGCGCGGCGACCCGCCGCGCCGAGCCGCGCCGCCGCGCGCTCGCCGAGCGCGCGGCCCCGCGCGTCGAGCGGATCGACCTCGAGGCGGTTCTCGTGCGCCTGCTCGAGATGGAAGCCGATCGCCTCGTCGTGCTCGATCGACTCGCCGGCGCGGCTCTCGATCCAGTCGGCGAGGCGCTCGTGCAGCTCGGCGCGCGTCTCCTTGAGCAGCCGCCGGTACGCGGCGTCGCGGATCAGGACGTGATGGAAGCGGAGCGCCGGCTCGCCCAGGAACCAGCCGCTGTCCGGCTCGACGAGCTCCGAGCGCCGCAGCGCTTCGAGCCGCGCGTCGAGGTCCGGCGCGGGGCCGAGGAGATGCGCGACCGCGGCGCGCGAGAACTCGCGGCCGACGACCGCCGCGCGCTCGAGCACGCTGCGTTCCTCGGGCCGCAGCCGCTCGATGCGCGCCGCGAGCAGGACCTGGATCGTCGGCGGCATCTCGAGCTTCGACACCTCGACCGTCGTGACCCAGCGATCGCCTTCGCGCACGAGCGTGCCGTCCTGCACGAGCATGCGGACGAGCTCGGCGAGGAAGAGCGGGTTGCCCTCGCTCGTCGCGAGCACGCGACCGACGAGCGCGGCCGGCAGCTCGGATGCGCCGACCACGCCGGCCGCGAGCAGCATCGACGCGCGTGCGTCGAGGCCGCCGAGCGTCACCGCGTCGGCGACGACCGTCCCCGGGGCCGTCAGCGACGAGCGGGCGTCGCGCAGCTCGGGGCGCGCCGCCACGAGGAGGAAGAGCGGAACGCCGGCGCTCCACTGCACGAGGTGCTCGATGAGGTCGAGCAGCAGCGGCTCGGCCCAGTGCAGGTCGTCGATCACGAGCACGACGGGGCGCACGGCGGCGAGCGCGGCGAGGAGCCGCCGCACGGCGAAGAAGATCTCCTCGGGCGACGACGGCGCACCGGAGAAGAGCGCGCCGACGCCGAGCGCGATGCGCGTCCGCTCGGACTCGTCGCCCGGCACGACGGCGTCGATCGCCGCGCGCAGCACGTCGCCTCCCGCACCGGCCTCGATGCGGAGCAGGCTGCGTAGCGCGTTCCCGATCGGCGCGAAGGTCGGGCCGCCGGCGGCGTCGCAGCGCGCGGTCAGGATGGTGGCGCGATCGCGTACCCGCTCTGCGACCTCGCCGAGAAGCCGCGACTTGCCGAGACCGGGCGAGCCGAGCAGGACTGCCAGCGAAGCGGTCGGAGCCGCGACAGCGCGCTCGTACACCGCCACGAGACGGCGTAGCTCGTCGTCCCGCCCGACGAACGCCGTGGTGTGCGCGCCCGCCGGGCGATCCAGCGAGACGACGCGATGAGCCGCCACCGACTCGCTGCGGCCCTTGAGCGCGAACGTCCCGAACGGCGCCAGCGTCACGAGATCGGCGACGAGCCGCTGCGTCGCTTCGCCGACCAACACGTCGCCGTCGCGCGCCTCGTGCTGAAGCCGCGCCGCGACGTTGGTCGGGTCGCCCATCACGGCGGTCTCGTCGTCGCTGACGACCACCTCGCCGGTGTTCACCGCGACGCGCAGCCCGACCTCCTCGAGAGCGCCGCGCTGCTCGCGCATCAGCTCGCGGAACGCGCGCTGCATGCCGACGGCTGCGCGTACCGCGCGAATCGCGTCGTCCTCGGCGACCCGCGGCACGCCGAAGGCCGCGAGCACGCCATCACCGAGCAGCTGAATGACCTTCCCGCCGTGCACGTCGACCGCGGCGGTCATCGCGCGGTGGTAGCGGCCCATGAAGCGCCGTGCGGCCTCGGGGTCGAGCCGCTCGTGGAGCGAGACCGATCCGATGAGGTCGGCGAAGACGACGGTCACGACCTTGCGCGCGATCGCCTTCGCGGCCGGGCGCGCGTCGAGCTCCCCGCCACAGGCGGTGCAGAAGCGCGCGTCCGGCTGGCTCTCGGCGCCACAGCTCGGGCAGCGCGGCGCGAGCGCGGTGCCACACCCGCCGCAGAAGCGGGCGCCGGCAGGATTCGCCCGGCCGCAGCTCGCGCAGTTCATCCCGTGTGCGCATAGCCCGCATGCGCCGGGGATTCGAGAGCCGTCTCAGCGGTGCGGTCGACGGACAGGAGGCGGCGGCGTTTCCGGACTCAACCCCACATCCCGAGCCACGCTGCGAGCGGCGCGAGCTGGCTGCCCGCGAAGATGCCGCCGAGATACAGGCCCGCCGAGAGACCCGCGCGCTCGGGCGGCAACGACTGGAGGCTGAACGGCAGCGCGCAATCGAGATGAAGTGCGAGCGCCGCTCCCAGAACGATCGCAATGGCGCCGGCGACGACGACCGATGCAGCGAACGGCGCGATCGCCGCGCACGCGACGGCGAGCGCGACGCTGCCGAGGGCGCCGCGCCGGCTTCCGAGCCGGCCGCTCAAGCCGCCGAGCGGCGGAGCAAGCAGCGTCGTGGACCCGAGGGTCGCCGCCGAAAGGAGTGCGGGTGCCGCATCGCCGCTTCCGAGCCGTGCGGTGAGGATCGTCGGCACGACGTCATAGGCGAGCCGGGTGATGAAGGCGGACACGATGCCGATCGCGAAGACGACCGACGGGGCGGCTCCCAACCCTCCGCCCGGCGCGCGTTCGGTCGGCGTCGCCATCCGCATCGCGCCGGGCGCAGGCTCCGCGAAAGCGTTGCGTAGCAAGTAGGTCGCGACGAAGACCAGCAACCCGCCGCCGATGTAGACGGCCGGGCCGCCGAAGGCGTCGAGCGCGCGGCGGAGCAGGGGCCACAAGGCGGTCGGAAGCACGGTCGCGACCACGAGCGGCGAGACCACCGACGGCCAGCGCTCCGCGCTGGCGACGCTCGGCAGAAGCGAAAGAGCCGGCGTCTGCAACACGACCATCGCTGCAATCCAGATCATGATTCCGGCGAGAAAAAGCCAGCGCACGAGCCCCTCGGGCGGCGCCGCGATCATGAAGGCGACGGTCAGGAACGTGATGCCGGCGAAGAGACCGCCCGTGACCACGAGCGGGAAGCGCTTGCCGCCGCGGCTCGCGATCCGATCCCCGACGCTTCCGATCAGCGGGGCGAACGTCGCACCGGCGAGCACCAGATAGACGGAGAGCAAACCCGACAGCGCGCTGAGCCCGAAGCGCTCGAGGAGCGACGGCATGAAATGGCCGTAGGCCATCCAGCCGAGCGTCACGACCAGCTGCAGCGCGGCGAGGGTGTAGGCTCTCGTCCAGTCGATCGTCTTGGAACCGCCACCCTCGATGGCCACGGTCCGGCCCTCCTCCGTCCGCGGACGTCTCGGAGGATTAGCAGCACGCGAGGTCGTGCCATAACCGCGCTGCGAAGAAGATCTCGCTGTCCCGATCTCGCGACACCGAGCAGAGAGCGGGCGACGCGCGCGTCCGCGCAGTCGTTTTCCGCGTCGAAGGGCGCGACCAGGCGCGCGACGCGCTCGCGGGCCGGCGCGTCCGGCCGATCGAACGACCAAACCGAGACCGCCGCCTAGCGCGATCGCGATGGCCTCCGCTCCAACGAGGCGGACGCTGCGATGCTCGCCCACCGAGAGCCCGGGAGCGCGCATCGTATAAACGTACGATTGCGCGTCACCGGCTCTCGGGTGCACGTTCCTCGAAACGTTTCGCGCCGCGTCGCGGTCAGGGAGGCTCGATTTACCGCCCGAGTGCAGCAGGGCGAACGGCCCTCATCGACACGCCGGCCGCGAGGCTCCGAACCGTGAGCCCCTGATGCGAGCTCGAAGGACTTCCCAGCTCCACCGCCTCTCGCGCACGGCGCTGTTCCGCGCCGTCGGGCGGGCGCTGGTCTTCGTGCTGCTTGCGCAAGGTGCGCCGTTCGACGCGATTCGCTCGGCTCATGCGCAGCCGGGCCCGGCCGTTCTGTGGGTCGACGGCCAGGGCGACTGCGGCGGTCGGACGCCCTGCTTCGCGACGATCCAGTCCGCGATCGACGCGGTGCGCGCCCGCGAGACGGTGCGCATCCTGGCCGGCGACTACGTCGAGCAGCTTCGTGTCCGCTCGAAGAACGCCTCCGCGTTCGCCGGCGAGGACGACCGGATCGTGATCGAGGCAGATCCCGATGCTCCGGTCGGGAGCGTCGTGCTGCGCGGCGCGCGGGCGCGCTGCGAGGGCGGATACGCCGTCGACTTCGACCGCTCGCGCTACGTCACGCTGCGCGGCTTGACGATCGCTGGCGCCGGGATCCGCGGCATCGGCCTGCGCGGCGGGAGCCGACAGAACCGCGGAATCCATCTCGAGCGGCTGCGCCTCTTCCGCGGCGCGACGAGCGAATGCTCGGGCGGGATCGACGTCGGCCGCGGGAACCCGGACACCGTGATCGCCAACAGCCTGATCTACGGCAACGGCCGGAACGGCATTCGGTTCCGCGACGGGACGGGCGGCAGCTACCTGGTCCACGGGAACACGATCGCGCGCAACGGCTGGAACGGCATCTACGTCACGAAGGCGGCGAAGGCGCGCATCTGGAACAACGTCGTGGCGTTCAATGGCGCGGCGCCGGACCGTCTCGGAGGGCGCTACGGCATCCGCCGGCAGCGGATCCACGATCCCGAGCCCGAGAAGGTCGAGCTCCGCGGCAACCTCGTCTGCGGCAATCGCCTGGGCGAGATCTCCGGGCCCGTGCTCGACGCGGTGAGCGACGCGGGCAATCGGACGCCGACCGGAGCCGAGGGGCCCGGCGTGACGGCGAGCCCGCGCTGCGCCGATCTGGCGGCGCTGTTCGTCGACGCCGATGGCGAAGACGACGTCGCGAACGACGGCGACGACGACTTCCGTCTCGCGACCGGATCGCCCGCGATCGACGCCGGCATCGAGCCGCGGACACGCGGGACGGGGTTGCCCGCGGAGCTGTTCGAGGCGGACTACTTCGGCGAATCGCGCCGGCCGCGCGCCGGCCTGGGGCCGGAGGACGAGAGCGCGGAGTTCGACGCAGGCGCGATCGAGTCGTCGGGTGCCATCGTGCCGACGCCGTCACCGACCGCAAGCGCGACGCCCGGGGCGACTCCAACGAGCACGCCCGCGTCGTCGCCCGTCCCGACGGCGAGCCCGACATCGACGCCGAGCTCGTCGCCGACCCCGAGCCCGTCGCCCACACCGCTCCCGACGCCGACACCGGGGCCGGGCGCTCCGATCGCGCGCGACGACGCCTACGATCTCGACACCGGGCAGGTTCTGAACGTGCCCGCCGCGGGCGTGCTCGGCAATGACACCGATCCGAACCACGATCCGTTGACGGTCGAGCTGGTGCGCGGGCCGGCGAGCGGCGAGCTGGAGCTGCGCCCCGACGGCTCCTTCACCTACGATCCGCTCGGCAGTCGCAATCGCGCGTTCGTCTACTGCGAGGACTTCCAGGACGCCGAGAAGCCGCTTCCGGAATGGTCGCCCGCCACGAGCGACGGCACGCCGCCACCGCCGTTCGGCATCTTCGCGCCGCCGTCACGCCGCTTTCTCGGACGGTTCGGCAACGAGACCGTGACGCTCGCTCTGGCGAATCTGCCGCCACACGCGAGGGTCACGGTCGCATTCAACCTCTTCGTGATCGGGGGCTGGGACGGAAACGACGGGTCGAACGGCCCGGACGTCTGGAGCGTGGCGGAGCAGGGCGGCGGGACGCTGCTGACGACGAGCTTCGCCAACACCGGCGGCGGACGCCAGGCCTATCCCGGCGCCTTCCCCGGCGGCGACAGCCCGGCGCGGAGCGGTGCGAGCGAGGTCGACTCGCTGCGCTACTCCCCGGACGCGGTCTACGCGATCAGCCGGACGTTCGATCACAGCAGCCCGACGCTGACGCTCGACTTCTCGGCGTCGGGACTTTCGGCTCTCGCCGAGGAGAGCTGGGGACTCGACAACGTCTGCGTCTCGATCGGCAAGCCGGTCGAGGCTCAGGTCGAGCTTCGAAAGGACTACTTCTTCACTCGGCCCGAGTCCTTCCAGGTGATGATGGCGCCGGCCGTCGCCGACCTCGACGGCGACGGGTTCCCGGAGATCGTCTTCAGCACGTTCACCGGCGGCGAGTACGGCAAGGACGGCATCCTGCGCGCACAGTCGATGGCGTCCACATACAAGACGAACATCGACCTCGCGCGGGAGGCCGCGGCGATCGTGACCGCGAGGAGCCTGAACGACTCCTCCTACGGTCGCGGCCGGGCGTTCGACGGCGACGAGACGACGAGCTGGATCGGCAATGGCCCGACCTACGACTTCGACATCGAGTTGCGCGGCGACTCCACGGTGCGCGGCATCCACATGGTCGGCGACCGGCCGTTCAACGATGCTCTCGCCAACGACTTCCTGTCCGGAAGCTTCCGCCTCTTCGCCGCCGATGGCGCGCTTCTGTACGACACGGGCGTCATCGACTTCCCTGCGCCCGATCGCGAGGTGAGGCTCGACTTCCCCGACGTCACGGGCGTTCGCAAGGTGAGCTTCGTGCCGGCGGCGATCGACGGCGGCATCCCGGGCTTCGTCGAGTACCAGATCTTCGGCGACGGCCCGATCGCCGGCTTCGAGCTGTTCGCCGTGACCGACCCCGCCTACGAGGTGTCGCCCGGTGCACAGGTGGCGATCGGCGACATCGACCTCGATGGCAAGCCCGAGATCGTCGCCGTGTCGGACAGCCGCGATCGGCTGATCGCGTTCGAGAACGACGGCACCTTCAAGTGGCTGAGCGACGTCGTGCCGGGAGGCGACCTCCTCTACGCGGCCCCGTCGATCGCCGACCTCGATCAGGACGGGATCCCCGAGATCGTCGTGGGCGCGACCGCGCTCAACAGCGACGGAACCGTGCGCTGGTTCGGCGGCGACGCCGGCGGGCTCGGTCGCGCAGACGGGTACGGATACACCGCCTTTTCGACGGTCGCGGACCTCGACCTCGACGGCAGCCCCGAGGTCGTCGCCGGCAAGAGCGCGTACCGGGCGAACGGCGCGCTCTACTGGAACGCGAACGTCGACGACGGCTACCCCGCCGTCGCCAACCTCGACGACGATCCGTACCCCGAGATCGTCGTGGTCCACGGCGGTGCCATGTGGATCCTCGAGCACGACGGCACGATCAAGGCCGGGCCCCTGGCCAGCGACGCCAGCGGCCGCGGGCCGCCGACGATCGCCGATCTCGACGGCGACGGGAAGCCCGAGGTCGGGACCGAGGGCGGACGCTACGGCGTCTTCGAGAGCGACGGGACGCCGAAGTGGACACAGCCGACCACCGACGGCTCGCTCGTCACGGGATCGTCGGTGTTCGACTTCGACGGCGACGGCACGGCCGAGATCGTCTACGGCGATCAGACCTTCCTGCACATCTACCGCGGCGCGACGGGCGAGGTGCTGCAGGCGATCGAGAGCAGCAACGCGACCCTCTACGAGCTCCCCGTGGTGGTCGACGCCGACGCGGACGGCCAGGCCGAGATCGTCACGTCGAACAACACGACCTTCGGCGGCACCCAGATGGGATTCACGGTGATCGGGAGCCGCAACGGCGACTGGGCATCGACCCGAAAGATCTGGAATCAGCACAGCTATCACGTCACCAACGTGAACGACGACGGCTCGATCCCGCGCGTCGAGCGGCCGAACTGGCTCGTCCCGGGCCTGAACGACTTCCGGAGGAACGCGTACTCGCCGGACGACCAGGAGCGGACGGAGACCTTCGCCTACAGGGCGAACGACGGCAGCCTCGACTCGAACGTCGCGACGGTCACACTCCACGTGCGGCCGCAGAACCATCCGCCCGACATCGTCTCGCCGCCGAATACCACCGCCCACCTGGGCTCGCCGTACGTGTACGGCGTGGTCGCGACGGATCCCGACGTCGGCGACGAGCTCCGCTACGCGCTCGTCGAGAAGCCGGACGGCATGGGCATCGATCCGCTGACGGGGCAGATCACGTGGAGCCCGACGGAGCTCGGCTCGGCCGGCGTGACCGTCCGCGTCCAGGATCGGCGCGGTCTCACGGACACACAGAGCTTCAGCGTGACGGTCGAGGCGGCGATACCGACGCCGACGCCGAACTCGTGCGAGGTCATCTCGGGGGAGCTCTCGGGCCTCCGGTGGGAGCTGCCCTGCATCTCGCACGTCGGCGGCAACGTCTGCACCTGCGCGCAAGACCTGACGCAGAGCACGACGCTCGGCGGCACGCAGGGAGCCGTCTACGAGGTGTCGCTCCGCTTCCGGGGCGTGGTCGAGGAGGCGACGTACACCGGGGGAACGAAGGACGGCTACTGGCACATCGGCGGGGCCCACGACGGCAGCGAGTTCAACGAGTACCGGCTGTCGATCTCCGATCCGCCGCAGACCTACTTCTTGAACAGCGGGACGAGCAACGTCTACCGCGCGTTCGCGATCGACTACACGCGAACCGTGCAAGTCGCCGCCGGCGCGACGGTGACGCTGGGACTCAGGTCGATCGAGTCGCGCGAGATCATCAACGTCGACGGCAGCGGGCAGCCGATCGTGATCCCCGACGTGCCGCCGGCGCCGGCGGCCTACGACGGCCAATTCGTGCAGATGGACGTCGTGTCCGTGCGCTCGGGCGCATGTCCGACGCCGACGCCTGTGCCGACGGCGACGCCGCCGCCGGGAGCCACGCCGACTCCGACGGCCGCGCCCTCGGCGACGCCCGTACAGACACCGACGTCGACCCCTGCGACGACCGGTACGCCCGGGCCGACGGGGACGCCGCGGGGCGGGCTCGCGTCGATCGTCGTCGAGCCCGCGAGCCCGATCATCCTCGCCGGCGAGACGCAGGCCTTCACCGCGACCGGCGTCTACGACGACGGCACGAGCGAGGACTTGACCGCGCTCGTCGGCTGGTCGAGCGGCACCCCGGCGGTGGCGACGATCGACCCGGCCGGCGTCGCGACGGGTGTCGGTGGCGGCACCTCGACGATCACGGCGGCGCTCGGTCCGATCTCCGGCTCGACGACGCTCACCGTCGGCGCGCCAGTGACCGGTGACGCGAGCGCGCCGGTTGCGGAGATCGCCGCGCCGGCGCGAAACGCCGAGGTCACCGAGCGCGTCGATGTGATCGGTACCGCAACGGACGCGAACTTTCTCAAGTTCGAGCTCTCCGTGGCACCCGCGGGCGAGACGAGCTTCACCATCATCAAGACCGGCACGGCGCCGGCTGCCGGCGGCGTCCTCGGTGAGCTCGATCCGACGCTTCTCGTCAACGGCCAGTACGTGCTGCGCTTGACGGTCTTCGATCGCGGCGGCAACCAGACGAGCGACGAGGTCGTGGTACAGGTTGCGCGCGACCGCAAAGTCGGCCCGTTCACGCTCCAGTACACGGACCTGAGGGTGGCGCTCGCCGGCATCCCGATCACGGTCGTCCGCACCTACGACAGCCGCGACAAGACGACCGGCGACTTCGGCGTCGGCTGGCGCCTGGACGTGAACGACCTGCGCGTCGGCACGAACCGCGTGCTCGGAACCGGCTGGACCACCGACAACCAGGGCTTCAACGTCCGGCTGGTCGCGCTGGACCAGCACGTCGTCGCGCTCACGATGCCCGACGGCAGGGTGGAGGCGTTCGACCTCGCGCTGTCGCCGACCGCGGCGCCGTTCTCGCTCGATGCGACGGCCGTGGTCGGCTTCGTCCCGCGTCCGGGCACGCTCGGCACACTCGAAGGGCTCGACAACCCGAGCCTCCTCGTCGTGCCGGGCGGCGCCGAGGTCGAGCTCTGGGACGACGCGACCTTTGCGACGTACGCCCCGCGCCGCTTCCGCTACACCGCGCCGACCGGACACCGGATCGTCGTCGACCGGATCGACGGGGTCGAGAGCGTCGAGGAGCCGAACGGCAACGTCGTCACGTTCGGGTCGTTCGCGATCCAGCACAGCTCCGGCGCGACCGTCGGCATCGCGCGCGACGGGCAGGGCAGGATCACGCAGATCACCGGCGTCGCCGGCGAGGTGCTGACGTACTCGTACGACGCGAACGGCGACCTGCGGACCGCGACAGACGCTGACGGTCACGCGACCCAGTACCGTTACGACCGCCATCACGACATCGTCGAAACGGTGGACCCGCGTGGCGTCCGCGGGATCCGGAACGAGTACGACGAAGCCGGCCGCCTCGTCGCCACGGTGGACGCGGACGGGCGCCGTATCGAGTTCGCGCACGACGACGTCGCGCGCCGGCAGGTGGTCACCGATCGCCTCGGGCACGTGTCGGTCATGGAGTACGATGCGCTCGGGCGCGTCGTCGCGGAGACCGACGCGCTCGGGCAGCGCACCGAGCGCACGTACGACGCCGAAGGCCGGGAGCTCACGGTCATCGATGCGCTGGGCCGCCAGACCGAGCGTACCTACGACGCGCGCGGCCACCTCGCGAGCGAGCGGAACGCGGACGGCAACTTCTTCGAGTACTCGATCGACGCAACCGGCCACGTCCTGTCGACGACGAACGCGGTCGGCGGGGTCACCTCCAACGCCTATGACGCGCGCGGCAACCTGACCCGCACCGTGGATCCGGACGGCCGCGTGACGGAGCACGTCTACGACGGCGGCGGGCGGCGGATCTCGACGAAGGACCACGCCGGCCACACGACGCTCTTCGCCTACGACGCGAAGGGCCGCCTGGTGTCCACGACCGACGCGCTCGGCCGCGTCACGACCTTCACCACCGACGCGAATGGGCACCGCCTCTCGGAGACCCGGACGCGCACGCTTCCGGGAGGCGGGACCGAGACGCTCGTGACCGAGATGGAGTACGACGGGCGCGGAAACGTCGTCCTGCGTCGCGATCCGCTCGGCTTCGAGGCGCGGAAGGAATACGACCCGGCGGGCCGCGTCACCGCGACCGTCGACGCGTGCGGGACGCGCGTCGAGTCGACCTACGACGCGCGCGGCGACCTCACTCGCACGTCGTATCCCGACGGGTCGGCCGAGACGTTCGGCTACGATGCGGCCGGTCGCCGCACGAGCGCGACCGACCGCGACGGACACACGACCATCTACGAGTACGACGAGATCGGGCGGCTCGTCCGGACGCGGTTCCCCGACGGAACGAGCCGGACGACCGGCTACGACGCGGTGGGCCGCATCACGAGCGAGACGGACGAGCTCGGACGGACGTCCCGGCACGTGTACGCAGCCAATCAGGAGACCGTCATCGACGCCGTCGGCGCCACGACGGTCCATCGCTTCGACGGCATCGGCCGTCGCGTGGAGGTCGTCGACGCACTCGGGCGATCGACGCGCTTCGAGTACGACGGCCGCAGCAACGTCGTGCGAACGATCTACCCCGACGGCAGCGAGACATCGGCGACATACGATCCCACGGGGCGGTTCAAGACGTCCGAGACCGACGAGGCGGGCCGGACGACCGCGTGGTCGTACGACGCGGTCGGCCGACTCGCGAAGGCGACCGACCCGGCGGGCGGCGAGACCACCTACGAGTACGACGAGGTCGGGAACCTACTCCGGATCACCGACGCCGAAGGCCACGCGACCCGCATGGACTACGACGCGCTCGGCCGCCTCACGCGCCGGACGCGGCCGCTCGGGGAATCCGAACGGTTCACCTACACGCCGTGCGGGAAGGTCGCCTCGCACACCGACTTCAACGGCGCGACGACGACGTTCTCGTACGACGCGGACGGCCGCATGGTCTCGAAGACGTCGGTGGGCGCGGCGACGGTCACGTACGAGTACACGCCGGCCGGCCGTCGGCTCCGCGCCGGCGACGCCACGTACACCTACGACGCACGCGGCCGCATGCTGAGCGAGACGAAGGCCGGCGGCGAGACCATCGCCTACGAGTACGATGCCGCCGGCAATCGCACCCGCACGATCACGGCGGCCGGCGCGACGACGTTCACCTACGACGACGCGAACCGGCTCGCGACCGTGTCGGACGCCGCCGGGACGACGGCGTACGCCTACGACGGCGTCGGCAACCGCGCGACCGAGACGCTGCCGAACGCGATCGTCGCGACCTACGCCTACGACGAGCGAAACCGGCTGTTGTCGATCGTGAATGCCGGACCGGTCGGCATTGTATCGTCGTACGCCTACACGCTCGCGCCGAACGGACAGCGGACTCATTCCGACGAGGTCGGGCCGACCGGAGCCGCGCGGTCGGTCGACTGGGATTACGACGCGCTCGGACGCCTCGTGTCCGAGACCGTCGACGATCCCGGGACCGCGAACGATCGCGCCGTCACGTACGCATACGACGCGGTCGGGAATCGCACGGAGCAAGTGCTCCTCGTCGCGACGGGAACGACGACGACCACGTATTCGTACGACCAGGACGACCGGCTGCTGCAGGAGACCCGTGTCGTGACCATGGCGAGCTGGCGCGACCGCGTCGACACCCGCGTCGCGCTCGCCGGCTTCGCGCTGTCGCCGCTCCTCGGCTTCGCGTGGATGATGCGCGGGCGGACGGGACGTCGCCGCCCCGGGCGGCGTCGCCGCCATCGCCGGCTCGTCCGAGGCGTCGTCGCGTTCGTGCTCGCGGCTGCGACCGCTCTCGCGCCCGCGATCGCGGACGCGGCGGCCGTCGGAGGCCGTGCGCGGCGCCTGGAATCCGCTCAGACGACCACGACCGCGGTGCTGAACTACGATTACGACGACAACGGAAGCCTGGTCGCGCGGAGCGACGGGACCCTCGCCGACACCTACGTCTACGACGGCGAGCGACGGCTCGTCTCGGCCGACGTGCGGATCGGCGGCGGAGCGGGCGCGGTCGCGTTCGACTACGACGCGGACGGCAGCCGCACGGCGCGCACGGTGGGAACGACGATCACGACCTTCACCGTCGACAAGAACCGGCCGGTCCCGCAGGTCGTCGCCGAGAAGACCGGCGCGACCGCCGTCGCCTACACCGTCGGCGACGAGCGCGTCGCTCTCCACTCCGCAGCGGGCGCGCGCTACTACCTGCGCGACGGCCGGGGCTCCACCCGCCAGCTCGCCGACGCCGCCGGTTCGGCGACCGACAGCTACGCGTACGATCCCTTCGGCGCGCTGATCGCGCGCACCGGGACCACGCCCAACGAGCACCTCTTCACCGGAGAGCAGTTCGACGCGAACGTCGGGTTCTATTTCCTCCGCGCGCGCTACTATGCGCCCGAAACCGGTCGCTTCGTCACGACCGATCCCTTCGGCGGACGCATCCACGATCCGGTGAGCCTGCACCGTTATCTGTACGCGAACGCCGACCCCGTGAACCTCCGGGATCCGCTCGGCCTCTTTCCGACGCTCGCGACGACCGCCGTGGTCGGTGCGCTGATCGGCGGGCTCGCCGGGCTCTTGATCGGTGCCACCCTCGGCGGCGTCCGGGGCGCCGCCATCGGTGCGATCACCGGCGCGGCGGCGGGCGCGGTGCTCGGGATCGGCGTCTACTACGTCTGGTCCTGGCTGGGCGGCGGGGCCGTGGGCGCCGGAGCCGGTGCCGGGGCCGCCGGCGGATCGGGTGCGGCGGCCGGCGAGTTCGCCCTCTACGAGGTCACCGAGATGACCATCGCCGAGTTCCAGGCGGCGTTCAGGGGCCTCATCGCCTACCTCGACGAAAACCTGGTCAGCTGGCAGGCGTTGAATCCCGGAAAGCTGCTCGCGATCCTGATCGAGCGGGCCGGACTTCGTGCCGCGGGCGCCGCAGTGAACGAGCAGCTGGCCATCTGGCTCTCGCGTCTGGCCGCATTCGGAGGAGGCGCTCTCCTGAACTACGGGCAAGACTTCTGCGAGCTTCTCCGCGGTGCGATCATCGCTGCGCTGCTCGCGAACTTCGGCGACAATCCGAGCGCCTACGAAGAGCTCCTCGCCCAGTACTACCGCGACGGACAGAAGATGATGGAGATGTTCGGCTCGTTCGACCCGTGCGTGCTCATCCCCGACCCGACCCCGGTGGTCGGCGTCCAGTAGCGGACATCGAGCTGCACTCCCGGGAGAGGTTTCGGACGTCGACGGTCCCAGGTCCACGGCGAATTCGGCTCGCTTCGCGTTTGCGAGCGCCTCCCGTAGTCGTCGGACGGCCGCCCGCTGCACCTCTTCGCCATCGACCCAATCGTCGAGGGCGAGGAGGTGCGTCGGCCGCTTTACGCAATGCAGTTCAGCTGCGATGACCGGATCACCGGCGCCAGCGACCCGTGCCCGAGCTCGTCGCGCGCGAAGCGCGTCGCATCCTCGGCGCCAGCGAGGCGCCCCGCGTGCGAGCGCGCTGCGATGTGAGAGTCCTCAGCGGGCTTCGCTCGAGTGCTCCGCGCTCGGCGTCGCCGACCCCGTCCCGCATTGGAGCAGGCAGTCAATTGCAGGTGATCTTCTTGCCCTTGCTGCCGAGCTTGCAGTCGGCAGCCGCGAACGCGTGCTCGGCGCATTTCCCGCCAGCGCCCTCCGCAGCACCACCGAGGATGACGGTCATGCGGAAGGGCCCGACGGCCGATCCGTAATTGCCTTCCTCGCCCTGCACCTTGAACGTTGCCCCCTTCTGCTTGGCCGTCCTGTCGGTCGCCTGCGCCAGGAAGATGCCCTGCGCGGAACCAGGGGAGCAAGGACACGTTGAAGTGGACGTTCCAGGGAGGCGCCTCCGCCATCACGCAAGCCCAGCTCGGCGACCCAACCTCCGGTACGGTCTACGACCTGTGTCTCTACTACGCTTCGACGTTGCGGTCGGCGATCCGCCTGAGCGACTCGTCGAAGTGGTCCGCCAGCGGCACGACAGGCTACACGTACAAGGACCCGACCGCGTCCGCCGGCGGCATCGCCGGCGTCACACTCAAGGGCGGGCCTGCAGGCAAGTCCAAGGTCGTATTCACCGGCAAGGGCGACAACCTGCCGGATCCCCTGCCGATCACGTCGATTCCGCCCCGCATCACCGTCGTCGCGCGAAACGGCAATACGGACACCTGTTTCAGCGCCGTGTATTCGGCCGCAAGGACGAACACCGCGAATCTCCTGAAGGCGCGCTGATCGAGCGACTTTGCGGAACAGGCGACGGCGTCGACGACATCTCGACACCGCTCGGATGGGCGGGCGGAACCTGCGCGCCCGCCTGTCCGCGAGGATCAGATGGCGGACATGGCGGCGACGACGGCCGCGCTACTCATCGGACCGCCTGCGCCACGAAGATCATGGTCCGGCCTCCATTTGTCGAGGCCGGACCATGTCTGCCCGAGTCAGCCCTCTTGCAATGCATGAACGGCCGAGCATTCACGAGCCGGACGATTCTCGCCGCATCCCCGGCTGCAAACGCCTACTGGATCACCGATTCGGCTGCGGCGTCAATTCCTCGCCGTTGGCTGCAGAAGCGGTGAGCTGGAACGTTCTCGTGGCGGCACCCCTGTTGCCGTTCGCGTCCGTCACGGTCGCCGTGAACGTCACGAAGTTCTCGTCGAGCGCGCCTCCAACGAACGGCGCCCCCACGACCCAATTGAGAACGGTGCGCACCGCCGGGGTGCCGTCTTCGAGGAGAACGACTTCGCTGCCGGCCACGTTGAACAGCCGCGCAACGTTCACGTTCGCGTTGCCTCCGGCCCCCGCGAACGGCACGCTGAAGCGGAAGTCGAAACCAGGTACGTTGCGGTTGGGATTGCCGACGCCAGCGGCGGGATCGTCGATGCGGCCGAATTGGGCCGCGAGGTTGCTGCTCGTGGGATCGAGCAGGCCGTCGGAAGCACCGAGCTCGTCGACGACGACGTCGCCCTCCTTGTCGACGATGTTGACCTGGATGTAGTGAAGCGATCCATTGGGTGGCGCTTCGCCGAAGGTCACCGCGCTCGGCTCGCGCGGGGCGATGATCTCGACGATCGGTGGGGTGCCACCGGAGACCCGGTTCGGCTCACCAGGGTTCTGGGTCAAGCCGTTCCCCGACGTCCCAAATCGATCCGTCACGGACTCGGCGACGTTCAGTTTCACCCTGTCGAACGCAACCCGGCCGGCATCGTCGACCACCGCGACGGTGAGGTTGAAGCTGCCGCCTTCTTCCGGCCTGATCGACTCGAGCACGTGCCACCCGGCCCAGATCGTCACGCCGGGGCCAGGGGTGTCGTCGGTTCCCGCGATGTTGAAGAGCGGTCCCAGATTGGTGTTCGCGGGAATGATCGTTCCGTTGGGCGTGATCAGGTCTTCGTCGATGAAAACGAACAGACCCGGGAACTTAGGATTGAGGCCGCCGAGATCGTTGACATTGCGGATGTTGACATCCTCATCGACGGTCACGCCGATGTTGTCACGCGTGTGGATCTCCGCGACGATCGCCATTCCCGTCCCATTGGGATCGCCCGCTCCGAGACGGGAATCGCCAGGCGCAATGAAGGCTCCATCGAGCGGCGAAGTGATCCGCACCTGCGGCACGAGGCCATTGTTGTTGAAAACGCCGCCGTTGTTCACGAGCCGCGTGACATCCGGGAAGGTGACGCGCGCGCCCCCGGGCCGGGACAGTGTTGGGATTGGTTTGCCGGGCGTGTCGTTGCTGAAGAACAAAGAATCCGCCCAGGCGGGGGTCGCGAGCCACGCGGCGACGGTCGCCGCGGCGGCTACTGCCAGATGTTTCATACGAATTGCCTTTTGAGTTTTCATATGGATCTCCTTCGGTTCTTCAATACGAATCTCCTTTCCGTTGGTTTCATCCGATCGGCGTTTCGTCTTGACTTCTCGCCAGTTCGACCATGCGGTGCATGGTGGTCGCTTGGCGTCAGTCGTGCACCGTCCGGACTTGTGGGAGGCTCGGGCGGGTAACCGCCCGGGGCGGCGCGAACCGCTCGAGCCCGCGGAGGACGGAACCCAAGGCTCGATGGCTTGCTGATCGTCGTCCAGCGCCGCGCGGAGAGCGACGTGCGTCCGGCGACCGATCGATGGCGTCAAGCGCAGCCTGGGGCCGTGCCGCTCGCTCCCCCACGTCGGAGGAGCTTTCCTTTGACTCATCCACGCGGTGTGGGGGCTGCGACTGCTGTCGAGCCCGTCGCCCCGGCCACCCACCAACCGTGGGAGAACGATCCGGAGTGCCGGCTAACGACGCTTCGTCGTCAGCGGCTTCGGAGCGAAAGCAGCGCCCTTCCGAGGAGCGCGCCCGCGACGGCGAGAATGAACAGCGGCAGGACGTGGCCGAGCAACAAGTGCGGGACGTAGGCGACCGGGCACCAGACATCCACGGCGATCCACGCGCAGGCGCCAGCTGCAACACCCATCGCCGCACCGTTGAGCCCGGGGTGCACGGGGGCGCTGCGCCGGACGGCGACAAAGGCCAGCAGAGGTCCGGCTGCGACGAGAAGCGACAGCGACAGGCACCTCAGCCCGGGCCGTTCCGGCCAGCTCACCATGGGGTCATCGAACGCGAGACCGCTCGCGATCTTCCACGTGAACAAACCGATCGGTATCAGAGCGGTTCCGCAGAGAAGCCAGAGACGAGACCGTCCGAGCATCGATCGGCCCCTCCAGAGCGCGAGCCACAGAGCAATCGCGGCAACCCCGAGTGCACCACCGGCGGTCGTCACGACGAGCCAGACCGATCGATCCAGATGTTGATGCAACGCGCCGTCGCCGCCGAGCCGCGACAGCTGGCTATGGGAGGTGAGCAGCGCGAAAATCACGAACCCGCCCATTCCGCTCACAGCCGCGAGCACGCTGAGCAGGATGTTGCGCCTGCCGACTGCTGCGCGCGTCGGCGACGGCTCCGCTGCGGTCGCCGCCAGCACCCGCGCCTTGAGGTCCACCCTCACAATGTACCTCGCTGTTCGCGAACGACGCTGCGCAAAGCCTCGTGGGCACGATACGTGCGCAGTTTGACGGCAGTCACCGACGTGCCCAATACAGCCGCCGCTGCCTTGAGACTCAAGCCTTGCTGCTTGACGAGTCGATACGCGGTGCGAAGAATCTCGGGAAGCGCGTCGAGCTGCTGCTCGACACGCCGGTGCAGACGACGTGCGTCGAGGACATCGTCCACGGCGGCCACGGTCGTCGCCGTTGATCCGGGGGTGATCCGGTCGTCTTCGCCGGAAGCCTGCATGAAGAGACCGAGCTCGAGGCGCTGCCGCCGGGCGCTGTCGATCATCAGCCGCTTGGCGATGGCAAGGGCCCACGGCATCACCGGAGCACCCGGAATGAACGATCCACGCGCGCGGTGCATCCGGAGGAAGGTCTGCTGCACCAGGTCCTCGGTAGCGAGGGCGTCTCGGGTGGCTCTGCGCAAGAAATTGAGCAGACGCGGCGCAACCGCATCATACAAATCGGCAAACGCGGCGTTGTCGCCGTTGGCGTAGCGTTCCATGGCCGCGTCCGCGGCGTCCATGCTCGGATCCGTCACTGATCGCACTCCGCGCTCGCTCTCATCGGAGGTACGAAATGGCCCGAGCAAAGTTTCCGACCACGAGGACAACGTCCGCGCAGGTTGTGCCATCTGGACCGGCTGTCCACGGTCGTGTGGAATTCCACCGCTACCTCCGTGGGTGAAATTCACCCTCTGAAACGGCACGTCCGCGCGCCCAGCAGAATCGTTGCCACCGCCTCATTGCCGTCGCGGCGGCAAGTTGTTCCCTGGAGAGCCAGAGCCACCTGGAATACGCCGCGAGCGGCCAGTGGTGACGGGGGATCGCCGGCATGAACGGCGTTTTTGCATGACCGGGATGTATCGGAGGCACCCCAGCGCGAGTCGATTCACCCGTTCCTCCCGGTCATGGGAGCGTTCCTCGACGTCGGCTGTGTTCCCGGCGACTTCGTCCGGGTGCTCGCGCGCAACGGATTCGCCGTGATCGGCGCCGACGCCGCTCGGGACCCGCCGCCTGCTCTCGCGGCTGCGCCCCCGCTCCAGTACCGGCGCTTCGACTTCGAGGCCTACGAGCTCGAGGGGCTCGACCCTCGCAGGTCCTACACGGTGATCCTCCGACACGTGCTGGCGCACGTGCGCTAACCCCAGCAAAGGGCGGTCGAGCCAGACAGGCCTGACTAGCGAGCCTCAGAAGTCGCGATCGTGTCGGTGTGCGAGGCGCTCGTGGACACCTCAAGGGTCCCGCGCACCCACTCTTCCCCCCCGCTCGTCTCGATTCGACAGAGGTTGCCGCTGCTCGCGTCCACGAAGCAGGAGCGGCCGGGTGCGACTTCGGGACAAGTCGTCTGATCGACCTCCGACCCACTCGACGAGGGAAGCGTCAAGCGTCACCTCGATGGCGATCGCCTTCTTCGAGACGTTGCGCTTCCCGAACGGACTTCTTGTGCCCGTTGACCGTGAACCGGCAAAGGGTGGGCTGAGAGCCGCCGCTACAAGATCGGATCGAACTGCGAGGAGGGGGACTTGAACCCCCACGGGTTTTACCCCACTAGCCCCTCAAGCGAGTTCCGGAGGTGCGCTCAGGTCGTCTGAGGTTCTCTCAGGTAGGAAATCTCGGTCGGCATGGCCACGGACGTCCTGTGAGATCGGGTCATGTCGGGTCAGAGCGGTAGCAGCAGTGGTAGCAGGGACGCGGTCGGGGGGGGGTGGTTCGTTTCTCGGCGCGAAGGTCCCTACCAGCCCGAGGTGCACGGATGCTGCGCCCACATGGCGCGCCTGCGCGGTGACGCGCTCGCCGCGCAGCGCGAGCTCGCCGAGGCCCGACGGCTCTACGAAGACGCTCGCGCCCTCGCTCTGCGAGTGGCGCGCCGAGTTGGCCGCCGTGCTCGGAGATGAAGCGGCGCGCGTGGAACGGCTGAGCGAAGCTCAGCAACTCTACGAACAAATCGGCGCGCCGTTGCAGGCGGAACGCATCGGCCAGCTGTCGTCGGAACCCACGTCGTGAAGCTGCTCGAGATCATCCGCGACGCCCGCGACCACCTGCGGGAGAACGGCCGCGTATCGCTGCGCGTGCTGCGCCGGCAGTTCGAGCTCGACGACGAGGCGCTCGACGAGCTGATCGAAGAGCTCGTCGACGTGCAGCGCGTGGCGCGTCGAGAAGAGAACGTGCTCGTCTGGGCCGGGAACGAAGACCCCGCGCCGTCCGCCGCCCGCCGTCCACCCTCCGCCTCTTCTCCGGCCAGCCCCCAGTCCCCCCCTGAGCTACACGCCCAAGGGTGCAAACCCGCTCGGTCTCCCCATGGCTCCTCCCCTTCCAGCAAAAGGAGCCTCCGGAAGAGCCGGGGCGGTTCACCCGGCGGATACGTTCCCCTTCCGCCGACTCTCGCCGTGACGACCGAGGTGGCAGTGCGCGCCGGTTAGGGCGGCCGCGGCGGGGCATGGTACGCACTGCGTGCGAGACGACCCGCGGTGCGCTGCCCGTCCTGCAACCACGAAAACCGGCCTGACCGCCGCTTCTGCGCGAAGTGCGGTGGTCCGCTCGGCAACCCCTGCGCCACGTGCGGGACGCAAAACGAGCCGGACGAGAACTTCTGTGGGAGTTGCGGCGGGCCGCTCCGCGGTGCGCCACGAGCTGGAGCCGCTGACGGCGATCGGCTCCCACGCGCAGGAGCGGACGCGCCGTATGACCCCAGCATCGCCGCCGAGCGCCGCCAGCTCACCGTCATGTTCTGCGACCTGGTGGGCTCGACGGATCTCGCGCAGCGCCTCGACGCCGAGGACCTGCGGAGCATCGTGCGGGCCTATCAGGAGGCGGCGTCCCGGGCGATCCAGCGTTACGAGGGGCACATCGCCCAGTACCTGGGCGACGGCCTGCTGGTGTACTTCGGCTATCCGCGCGCGCACGAGGACGACGCCGAGCGCGCCGTGCGCGCCGGGCTCGAGATCTCGAGCGCCCTTCGCTTGCTGAACGACAGGCTCGAGCCCGAGCATGGAATCCGTCTGGCCGTGCGCGTCGGTATCCATACCGGCCCGGTCGTGATCGGCGAGATGGGCGGCGGCACGAGGAGCGAGGTGCTTGCCCTCGGCGACACCACGAACATCGCCGCGCGCCTCGAAGCCGTGGCCGCGCCCGACACGCTAGTGATCGGTGCCGCCACGCTCCGGCTGGTGCACGGCATGTTCCTGACCGAGGATCTCGGGACCCCGCCGCTCAAGGGCATCGCCAAGCCGATGCGCGCCTACGCCGTGCTCCAAGCGACCGGCGTGCGCAGCCGCCTCGACGTGGACCCGAGCACCCTCACCCCGCTCGTCGGCCGCGACCAGGAGCTGCGGCTGCTGATCGGTCGCTGGGAGCGGGCGCGGGAGAGCGCGGGCCAGGCGGTACTGATCGCGGGCGAGGCGGGCATCGGCAAGTCGCGCCTGCTGCAGGCGTTCCGCGAGCGCCTGGCCGGGACGCCCCACAGCTGGCTCGAGTGCCGGTGCACGCCCTTCACCCAGGGAAGCGCCTTCCAGCCGTTGATCGAGCTCCTGCAGCAAGGCTTGGGCCTCAGGCCGGACGACGATCCGGAGACGAAGCTCGGTCGGCTCGAAGGCGGGCTCGAGCGCGCGCGGCTCCCGGCTTCGGAGGTGGTGCCGCTCCTCGCCGGGCTGCTCTCCGTGCCGCTCCCCGCTCGGTACCCGCCGCTGCGGCAGAGCCCGGAGCTGCAACGCAAGCAGACCATGGAGGCGCTGGTCGCCTGGACCCTCGCCCTGGCCGAGCAGCAGCCGGTGGTGATGCTCTTCGAGGACCTCCACTGGTGCGATCCCTCGACCGTGGAGGTCCTGGGGCTGGCGCTCGAGCAAAGCACGGCGGCGAAGGTACTGATGCTGCTCGCCTTCCGCCCGAGCTTCGAGCCGCCCTGGCCGGCGCGCTCCCACGCTACGCCGCTTGCGCTCGATCGCCTCTCCCCCCGTCAGGCCACCGACATGATCGACGGCATCGCGCGCGGCGTACCGCTCCCCAACGCGATCGTGGAGCGCATCGTGGAGCGCGCCGACGGGATTCCGCTCTTCGTGGAGGAAGTGACGAAGATGGTGCTGGAGTCGGAGCTCGTCGCGGCGCGCGACGGGCGCTACGAGCTCACCGGTCCGCTCGGGGATCTCGACATCCCGACGACGCTTCAGGACTCCCTGATGGCACGCCTCGACCGGTTGGTGCCCGGCAAGGAGGTGGCACAGCTCGGCGCCGCCCTCGGGCGCGAGTTCTTCTACGAGTTGCTGCGCAGCGTCTCTCTCGAGGAGGAGCCTCGCCTCCGCGAGGGACTGACCCAGCTGGTGGACGCCGAGCTCCTGTACCAGCGGGGCGCGCTGCCGGATGCCAACTTCACCTTCAAGCACGCTCTGATTCAGGACACGGCGTACCAGTCGCTGCTGAAGAGCGTGCGCCAGCAGTTTCACGCGCGGATCGCCCACGTGCTGGAAGAACGCTTCCCCGAGCGCGTCGAGTCCGAGCCCGAGGTGATCGCGCGGCACTACGACCAGGCGGGGCTCGCCACATCTGCGGTCGTCCACTACCAGCGGGCCGGCGAGCGCGCGGCAGAGCGGTCGGCGAACGAGGAGGCGATCGGTCATCTGAGGCGAGCGCTCGCCCTGGTCGCGACGTTGCCGGAAACGCGCGATCGGGATCAGCGCGAGCTCCAGCTCCAGATGGCCATAGCGGCGCCGCTCGGAGCAGCCAGGGGATTTTCGGATCCGGAGGCCGAGGCATCCTACGCGCGCGCACGCGAGCTGGCTTCCCGGATCGGCGAGTCGCCCGAGCTGGCCCGAGTACTCGTGGGGCTGGGGACTGCCTACTTCGTGAAGGGCGACCTCGCGACCGGGGACGAGGTCGGGCAAGAGGCCCTGGCGGCGGCGGAGCGCACCGGGGATCCGCTCGATCTCCTCCTGGGTCACGTCGTGGTGGGCTTCGCGTTCTTCTATCGCGGCAACTTCTCGCAGGCGTTGAAGCACTACGAGCGAGCCACCGAGATCTACGATCCCGACGAGCATGCGTCGTTCGCTCGCACGCTGGGGTGGGATCGTGGCGTCAACGCCCACGCGTACCTGGCCTGGTGTCATTTCTACCTCGGCCATCACGACCGGGCGCTGGCGATGAGTGAGAAGTCCGTGGCGCTGGCGAGGCGAGTAGACCACCCACTCACCCTGGCGAACATCCTCTTGCACGTGTCGGTTCACCACAACGACCGTCGCGAGCCCGACCGAGTGTTGGAGCTCAGCGGCGAGCTCATCGGTCTTGCCGAGCCGCTCGGGTTTCCCATGTTCGTGGGAGCGGGGAAGTTCTTTCGCGGGTGTGCGCGAGCCGACTCGGGGGAGATCGCGAAGGGCATCGCGGAGATGGAGCAGGCGCTGGTCGAGCTGGCGCAGACCGGCACCGGGATCGGAGCGCCCGGGTTCCTCACCTTGTTCGCCGATCGCCTGCGGAGGGTCGGCCGCTACGACGAGGCCCTCGGCGTTGTTGGACTCGGTCTTGCACGAGCCGAGGGCCAGGACGCGCACTGGGTCGATGCCGAGCTCCACCGCCTGCACGCGCAGATCCTCCTCGACAAAGGAGGTGCGGCGGAGGAGGCGGAAGCGCGCCTCGTCCAGTCTCTCGAGATCGCGCGGGCGCAAGAGAATAGGCTCTACGAGCCGCGCGCGGCCATGGCCCTCGCACGGCTCTGGCAGAGTCAGGGCAAGCGCGACCAGGCCCGCGCCCTCCTTGCCCCGGTCTACGCTTGGTTCACCGAAGGCCTCGACCTGCGCGACCTGAAGGACGCGCGAGCGCTGCTCGACGACCTGGCGTAGAGCTCGTCTTCGCCAGCGATGCCGTGTCCAGGTCCCCTGGTCCCTGCTGACCGACACTGCTCCGGCCGCAAAGCGTTCCGACGTTCGCTCTCGTCGGGGTAGTCGCCGCACGCGAGGCCTACGATGCGCTGCCAGTCATGCAACTCCGAAAACCGACCTGACCGCCGCTTCTGCGCCAAGTGCGGTGTTTCGCTCGGCAACCCCTGCGCCACGTGCGGGACGAGCGGCAACGTCGACGTCGAGTCGCCGGCTGGTCGTGTACGCGTAGCTTCGATCGACTCCTAAGTTGGAATCGCGCCGGTACGACCTCGCGCTCCCCGGTCGCGTTTCGTCGGTGAGTGGATCGGCGTCGCTCGATTTCGGCGAAGTTGACCCTGGCTTCCGTCGCCGCTTGGTTGCTCTCGCAGCCGACGCTCAGGATCAACCGGCGAAGTGGTGCCGGTTGAAGACCCAGCGGATCTCCGGCCGTCTTGGCTCAGGGGGAGATCGACGACGTTACGGGGACGACGGGGGCGGCCGTTAGCCGTCCCTGGTCTGAGAGATCTGTCCCTGGTCTTCCGGAAGGTGCGTGTAGAGACAAGCGACGAAATGCGAGGAGGGGGACTTGAACCCCCACGGGTTTTACCCCACTAGCCCCTCAAGCGAGTTCCGGAGGTGCGCTCAGGTCGTCTGAGGTGCTCTCAGGTAGAGAATCCCGCGCCAGACGGCGACGGACGTCTTCTGAGATCAGCTGAGGTCGGGTCAGAGCGGTAGCAACCGTGGTAGCAGGCACGACCCCGGCGCGACGGGTCGGGCGTCGTTTCAGATGAACCCCCGGGTTTTGCGAATCGCGGCGGCCCTCCGCTCGGCCGCTTTCCGTTCGCGGATGCGCGCGGCTGCCGCGGTCGGTGATCGTCCATGCCACGCGCCGGATGCTTCGAGCTCGACGACCAGTTTCCCCCGTTCGATCTACCCGAGAGCGGTAGAGGGCTCGAACCGCGGGCACGGCGGCTCCGCGCCTGCGGTGACCGATCGGGTCTGATCGGCCCCGCGCATTGATCCTCCGCCCGCACAGTGGAAGAGTCGCGGCCGACGGAGGCTGACCGACGATTCCCCGGAAAGGAACCCGTGAATCGCATCCGCGTGCGTCGTGGAGCGGCAGACCTGCTCTGCCGCGACAGCATCTGGCCAGCAGCGTTGCTAGGCAAGGGCTGAATCTGTGCTGATGGAACCCCTACCTGGGCCGCGATCTCCTGACTTCGTCCAGACGATCCAGCTCAAGGCGCGTCCTCTCAAGTATCTCGATGAGTGCGCGCGACGCCACGGAGACATCTTCGCCGCCGGAGGGGGGCGATCCCCGTCCATCTACATCAGCCGTCCCGCCGCCATCCAGGAGATTCTCACCGCCGATCGCGCGCTGTTCGAGCCGTTTCGTGGAGATCGGGTGTCGCACTTCCTCTTCGGCGAGAGCTCCATGGTCTTCCTGCAGGGCGAGGAGCACCTGCGCGAGCGGCGCCGCCTCACGCCCTCCTTCCACGGCGAGCGCCTGCGCGCCAATGCCCAGACGATCGACGCCGTCGCTCGCGGCGTCATGGATCGCTGGAGGGTCGGCGCGCCGATCTCGTTGGGACCCGCGATGCGCGAAGTCACCCTCCGCGTCATCTTTCGCCTGCTGTTCGGCGCAGACGAGGGGGACCGCCTCGGACGCCTGCGGGTCCTCTTCGGCTCGCTGATGGCTGCGCTGAACTCCCCCTGGAGCGCCACCCTGTTGCGGCTGTCTTCACGAATCGCCGTACCGTTTGGACGATCTGGATCCCTCGCGAGCACCAAGGAGGAGATCGATCGGCTCATCTACGAGGAGATCCGCGAACGGCGATCGCGGCGGCCCTCGACGGACGACGACCTCCTCGGCTCGATGCTGACCGCAAATGGGGGAGCGGTCGATCCGCCGACCGATCGCGAGGTGCACGACGAAGTGATGACGCTGCTCTTCGCCGGCCACGAAACGACCGCCTCAGCGCTCGCGTGGGCCCTCTACTGGCTGCACCGGTCGCCCGAAGCCTATGAACGGCTGCGCCACGAGCTCGAGGTGGGGGACCGTTCGATCGATGCGGGGGAGATATCCCGCCTGCCCTACCTCACGGCTCTGTGCCAGGAGACCTTGCGCCTGAACCCGCCGTGCCTGAGCGTTCTGCGCGTCCTGAAGGCGCCCCTCGAGATATCCGGCCACAGGTTCGCCGCCGGCACGACCCTGATCATCTCGATCTATCTGACCCACCGGCGCACCGATCTGTATCCACGGCCCGACCGCTTCGAGCCGGAGAGGTTTCTCGGCCGGCAGTTCTCGATCTACGAGTATCTGCCCTTTGGCGGCGGCCACCGCGTCTGTCTGGGCATGTCGCTGGCACTCCTCGAGATGAAGCTGGTGCTGGCAGCGATCCTTTCGCGCTGGCAGCTTGCGCCTGCCGGCCGCGGTGCCGCGAAGCACGCACGACGCGTGCTGACCGCCGGTCCGCGTGGAGACATGCGGTTGATCCCCGTTTGGGAGCGGACGCGGCGACGGGAAGAGCTCTCTCCCGCCGCGAGCATCTGAGACGACGCTCGTGGGGGACGACGCAACCCAGAGTTCTCTAGCGAGCCGGTGTCCTCCCGTCAGCGTCGTCGTTCCGACACGCAATCGGGGCGATCGCGTCACGGCCGCGGTGCGCTCGCTCCTCGAGGCCGACGATCGCGAGTTCAGGGTGATCGTCGTCGACCAGAGCGACGACCGTGCCACCAGCGAGGCCTTGCGACCCTATCGTACGGCTTCGAACCTTCTCTACGTGCGCAGCGCGACGCGGGGCTCGGCAACCGCGCGCAACATCGGGATCGAGGCGACGCAGAGCGAGATCATTGGGCTGCTGGACGATGACTGCGAGGCAGGGGTCGGGTGGGTTCGTCGGCTCCTGGAGGCGTTCGAGGTCGACGCCCGCATCGGCATCGTCTTCGGCAACGTAGAGCCCGGCCCTCACGACTCGAAAGCGGGATTCGTCCCGGCCTATCTCCGGCGCGAGCCGTATCTGGCGAAGACGATCCGCGAGAAGCACCTGGTGGAGGGCATGTCGGCGTGCATGGGCATTCGTCGAAGCGCCTGGCAGGCCCTGGCCGGCTTCGACACGCTGCTCGGAGTGGGGGCCCCGCTCGAGTCCGGCGCAGAAGGGGACATTGCGATGCGCGCCCTCCAGGCAGGCTACTTCGTGTACGAAACGCCGAGCCTGGCGCTGGTTCACAACGGCTTTCGCGGGTGGGACGACGGCCGTCTGCTCATCCGCCGCTACTGGTATGGAACGGGTGCGGTCTTCGCCAAGCACCTCAAGACTCGAGCGCGCGACACCGGGCCGCTGCTCCTCCGCCTGGCCTGGCGATGGGCGTTCAGCCGGTCGCCCGTCGCACTCAGCCTCGGAGCCAACCCGCACCGGATGTTGAGACTCGCCGCGTTCGTCCGCGGGTTCGCGGCGGGAGCGGTCACCCGCGTCGACCCCGTGACCGGACAGTATGCGCCAAGCGGTAAGGAGAGTCGATGGACAGGAACCAGGTCCTGGCGACATACGACGATGCGTACGCCCGAGAGTACGAGCGAACCTACATTCTCGACAGACACTACCGGTCGAAATCGGAGTTTGAAGTCAGGGTATTGAAGCGTCTGCTCCGTGAAGGTGGACGCTGGCTCGACGTTGCGTGCGGCACCGGATACTTCCTGAGCCGGTTCCCCGGCGTGCCGCGGGCCGGGCTGGACATCTCGCCCGCGATGCTCGCAATCGCGAGGGAAGCGAATCCGGACGCGCTCTTCTTCAGGGAAGGCGACTTCACGGATGAGTTTCCGGAATGGGAGCGCGCGTGGTCGGTCATCACGTGCCTCTGGTACTCGTACGGTCTCGTCGAATCGATCACGGCCGTGGAGACCCTAGTTCGCAACCTCGCAAGTTGGACCGCCGATGACGGCGTCTGCTTCGTGCCGATCTTCGAACCGGCTAACCTCGGCCGCGGTGTCAAGCTTCCTTATGTCCTTCGACAGGCGGGCCAGCCTCCCGAGACGATCCTGATCACCGGGGTGACTTGGAGCTGGATCGAGGCATCCGGAAAGCGTCACGATCACATGGTGGCTCCGCAGATGAGCTACATGGTCAGCCTGTTCGAGCGATATTTCGCCAGCGTCGAAGTCGTCCTCTATCCGCCCTTCAAGCTCTGGCGGAGGAGGCGCAGGCGGGCGATCATCGGGCGGGGGAAGAAGCCGGATGCTCACCAAGGATGATTTCGCCAGGGTCTGAGGTTCTGTCGCAGTAGGCGGTACTCCTCGGCGGCGTACCTGGTACTGCTTGCCCGAGTACGCCATGTCCCGCCCGTCTGTTTGCAGCCGCAACCGGCGCGAGATGCCCTGCGAACACCCCGCGGAGCTCACTCTTCATCTGGGCGAGGATGGCGCTCGGGAGGTCGCGAGCTTCGCTCCCGCCAGCGACTCGCGAAACACCCGTTGCACGTGCGGCGCGCCCGTCAGGAGAAGAAGCGCGGCGATGCCGAGGAAGCCGTACGAGGTCGAGACGCGACTCAGGGCCAGTGCCACAGGAAGCAGCAAAAAGTAGTAGTCGGCCAGGGGAGCCTCTCCATACCGCTGGAGCCTCGAGCGGAACGAGGCGGAAGGGCGCATCAGCATTCGCCCTGAGCCCCAGATCACCAGGGCGATGAGGGCCGGTCGTGACATCGGCCAGCCGACGAGCAGCGTCACCGCGAGAAGTCCGATCTCGGACGCGAACGACCCGAGGATCACCGGCCACGCCCGCTCGCCGCTCGACACGTAGGTTCTGACCCCCACCCGTCGGTCCGCGAGAGCGTCCGCGAGCTGGTGAACGGCGATCCAGCGAAGGCCGATCGCAAACCCGAGCGCGGCCAGCGACCAGGCCACCGGACGAAGGCATCTCGGGGATCCCACCGCCGAAACGGCGAGAATGGGAAGGCTCCATTGAGCCGCTGCAGCGGCAGCCAGTCCCCAGATCCCGCGCTCCTTCAACCTGGTTGGTCGGACTGAATACGCGAGAGCCGTCGCAAGGCCCATCAGGAGAAAGGCAGGGCCGGCAGCGTTGCCCGCCCATAGCAGGCAAAGCGCGAATGCGCCGCTCGCCGTGAGCACCAGGAACAGCGCCTGGCCGACGGGCGAGATCGGCACAGCGCGATTCGGCTTCCCCGCTGGCCGATCGGTGGACTGGTCGGAAATGTCATTGACGCCATATCCGAACGCGGCCAGCAATACGACGGAGCCCATCATCTGCACGATGGTCAGCGGCTGCACCGCCGGAGGGGCGAGCAGAAGCCCGCATGCGGTGATGAACGGCAGCTTGGATTGAAACCAGTCGCGCGGCCTCGAGAGTCGAATCCAGTCGGTCAAGAGCATGGGAAGCAGCGAGCTGGCGCTCGGACGGGCCGTCAGTCGAGGGGCGGAGCGCACGAGATGTCTCGCGCGCGCCGCCTCGGCTTCCGCGCCAATCCAGCATCCCTCCGGAGAGCGGTCGGCTCTTCAGATCGAGCAATTGGTAAGTGCTTGCAAGCGACTTGAGCGTGAAATTTCACTGCCAGTCGCCGTACACGTTCCTTTCCGGCGGAGTGCCGCACAAGAGGGAGGTATCTTGCCTGGCAGCTACGCGGGGGGAAGGTCGTCGGAAGTCAGCTCGTCTACCTGCTGCGACTCTCGGGAGGCGACGGTACAAGGAGGTGAAACGACCCGTCAAGTATTCGCGTGAGGCCCGCCGATGGTTGGTGTCGACCCGACGGGCGACCTGCCCCGCCCGGTCGGCCGCCCGGGCCTCGTCCTCGCCCGCGGGCGTTTTGAGGCTGTCACGAGAAGGGGGGTAAGCGTCGTCGCCGCCGGTGCGAGCCCTGCGATCGCCGTCGCAATCTCGACCGCGCCGCCGCGCTCGCGTTGCCTGCGCGGCGGCGTGCGTTATTTGCAAGAATCAAGGAACGAAACGAACGCCCGTGTCCCACTACCTCACACGGGATCGGATCGAACTGCGAGGAGGGGGACTTGAACCCCCACGGGTTTTACCCCACTAGCCCCTCAAACTAGCGCGTCTGCCAGTTCCGCCATCCTCGCAAAGAAAGCGCCCGCGCCGCGATGCGGCTCGGGCGCCGAAGACCGACGTTAACGCGCGACCGGTCGTGGCTCAACCCGCGCCGCCGTCACGGCTGTGCCGGAGCCCCCTCCGGCGCGCTCGCGCTCCGCCCCGCCGCTCCGCCGTCCGCCGCTGCTCCCGCCTTCGGCGCCGCGGCCGGTGCGTCGCCCGCCGGTGCCGGCTTGCCGGCCGCACCGGCCGCATTGGCCGCATTGCCCTTCGCCGCGTCGTCGGTCGCCGCTCCGCCGCCTGCGGCGGCCTCGCCCGCCCTGCCGGCCGACGCCTCCGGGCCCGTGGCCGCATTCTCGCCCGCCGCGCCGGCGGCCGGAGCCTGCTGCGCTTCGTCGCCGCCCGTCGCTGGCACGGTGATCGGCGGCGGCTCCGTCGGGATGGCGTCGACGATCGACGACGACAGGTGCCGCGTCGAGCTCCACGTCAGGAAGAGCGACGTGAACATGAAGAGCGCGGCGGTCCACGTCGTGAGCCGCGTGAGCAGGTTCCCGGCTCCGCTCGACCCGAAGATCGTCTGGCTCGACCCGCCGAAGACCGCGCCGATGTCGGCGCCCTTCCCGGTCTGCAGCAGCACGACCACGATCAAGAAGAAGCACGCGACCACGTGCAGGACGGTGATGACGATCGACATGATGGCTGACCTTCGTTCGTTTAGCTCTGATATTCGACGATGCGCGTGAACCCCGCCACGTCGAGGCTCGCGCCGCCGACGAGCGCGCCGTCGATGTCGGGCTCGGCCATGAGGCCGTCGATGTTGTCGGGCTTGACGCTGCCGCCGTAGAGGATCGGGATCTCGTCCGCCGGAAGCGCGAGCTCGCGCAGCAGCGCGCGGAGCTGCCCGTGCACCTCCTGCGCCTGCTCGCGCGTCGCGACCCGGCCGGTCCCGATCGCCCAGACCGGCTCGTACGCGACCACGATGCGCCGCGCCTGCGCCGCCGAAACGCCACGCAGAGCGGCGTCGACTTGGGAGCTCACGACGGCGAGCGTCCGCCCGTCGTCGCGCTGCTCGAGCGTCTCGCCGACGCACACGATCGCCGTGAGCTCGTTTGCGAGCGCGCTCTCGATCTTCCGGCGGATCATCTCGTCGGTCTCCCCGAAGAGGCACCGGCGCTCGGAGTGTCCGAGGATGACGTGCGTGGCGCCGGCGTCGCGCACCATCGCCGGCGAGACCTCGCCCGTGAACGCGCCCTTCGCCTCCCAGTGCATGTTCTGGGCGGAGAGCGCGATGCGGGTCCCGCGGATCGCGTCGCGGACGGTCGCGAGGGCCGTGAAGGGCGGGGCGAGCACGACCTGCCGGTCGCTCCGGGCGCCGACGGCGCGCGCGAGCCCGCCCGCGAGCGCGGCCGCCTCGGCCGTCGTGCCGTGCATCTTCCAGTTGCCTGCCAGAATCGGGGTGCGGGCCATCGCCTCTACCGAAGCCCGGGCTTTAAGCAGAACGGCCGCCCGCGGGCCACCGCCAAATCAGCCGTCGAGCGCCGCGATCCCGGGCAGCGTCCGGCCCTCGAGGAACTCGAGCGAGGCGCCGCCGCCCGTCGAGATGTGCGTGATCCGGTCCGCGACCCCGGCTTGCGCGACCGCCGCCACCGAGTCGCCGCCGCCGACGACCGTCGTCGCCTGCCGGGCGTCGGCGAGGGCGTGCGCGACCGCCACCGTCCCCGCCGCGAACTCCGGGATCTCGAAGATGCCCATCGGCCCGTTCCAGAGGACGGTCCTCGCCCCGGCGATCTCGCGCGCGAAGGCGGCGCGGGTCGCGGGGCCGATGTCGACGCCGAGCCAGCCGGCGTCGATCGCGGGGCCGCACACCTTCGACTCGGCGCCCGCCTCGGGCTTCCGCGCCGCGACGTGGTCCGTCGGCAGGAGGACGCGGGCTCCCCGCTTCGCCGCCTTCGCGAGCGTCTCGCGCGCGAGATCGACCTTGTCGGCCTCCACGCGCGACGCGCCGACCCCGATGCCCTGCGCCCGGAGGAACGTGTACGCCATCGCGCCGCCGATCAGCAGCGCGTCGATCTTCGGCAGCAGGCTCTCGATCACGCCGATCTTGTCGGAGACCTTCGCGCCGCCGAGGATCGCGACGAACGGGCGCTCCGCGCCCGCGAGGAGCTGGCCCAGGTGGCGCACCTCGTCGCGCATGAGAAGGCCGGCCGCGCGCACCGGCACGAAGGCGGCGATCCCCGCCGTGGATGCGTGCGCCCGGTGCGCGGCGCCGAACGCGTCGTTCACCCAGACGTCGGCCAGGGAGGCGAGGGCGCGCGCGAAGCCGGGATCGTTCTTCTCCTCCTCGGCGTGGAAGCGCAGGTTCTCGAGCAGAAGCACGTCGCCGTCGCGCAGGCCCGCGACGGCGCGCTCGACCTCCGGGCCGACGCAGTCGGGAGCGAGCGGGACGGGCTTCCCGAGGAGCTCGGCGAGCCGGCGCGCGACTGGCGCGAGGCTCTGCGCCGGATCCGGCTTCCCCTTCGGCCGGCCGAGGTGGGAGGCGAGCACCACCCGGGCGCCGTGCTCGATCGCGTACCGCACGGTCGGGAGGCTCGCGCGGATGCGCGAGTCGTCCGTGATCTCGACGCGGCCGTCGCGGCTCGCGAGCGGGACGTTGTAGTCGACGCGGACGAACGCGCGCTTTCCCGTCAGCTCGAGCTCATCGATGATCTTCATCGCCGCACCTCACGGCGGTCGCCAGCGCGACCTTCCGTCCGCTTCGGGTTTGCATTTCCGACGAAGATCGCGCCCGAGCGCGCGTCCAATGGAAGCCCGCCGGGAGCGCCGCCGGCCGGACCGGTCGCGACCGGCGCACGTCGGAATGGCGGGAACCCTAGATTGCGATCGACGCATGTCAAGCCGATGCTCGGATCCGCCCGCAGGGCAGGGCGGCGGAGCCACCGCCGCGGCGCAGGGCGCAATTGACCGCGAGGCGGCGGCGAGGTTTATGAAGCGCAGGACGCGGTGGTGAGCGGGGTGGAGCGATGATGGATCATCTGTTCCACGGGACGGGGCCGGTCGTCCTGGCCGTCCTGTGGATCCTGATCGCGTGCTCGGCGGGAAGCTGGGGCGTGACGTTCCACAAGCTCGGGCAGCTCCGGCGCGCGCGCAAGCAGTCGGAGCGCTTCGTCGAGATCTTCTGGGAGTCGAAGAGCCTCACCCAGATCCACACCGCGAGCCTCGAGTTCAAGCAGAGCCCCGTCGCGCAGGTCTTCCGGTCGGGCTACCAGGAGCTCCTCCGGCTCACGCGCGCGAAGCGCCAGGAGAAGGGCGAGGGCGAGTCCGACATCGAGCTCGGCGGCGCGGCGAACGTCGAGCGGGCGCTCCGGCGTGCGACGAACCAGGAGGTCACCAAGCTCGAGCGCGCGCTCACTTTCCTCGCGACCACCGCCGCGACCGCGCCGTTCATCGGGCTCTTCGGTACGGTGTGGGGCATCATGGACGCGTTCCGCGGCCTCTCGACGGCGCAGACGTCGAGCATCCAGGCGGTCGCCCCCGGCATCGCGGAGGCGCTCGTCGCCACTGCCGTCGGACTCGCGGCGGCGATCCCCGCGGTCGTCGCCTACAATTACTTCTCGCGCGAGGTCCGGGTCCTGCACGCCGACATGGAGAACTTCTCCGCGGAGTTCCTGAACATCGCCGAGCGTCACTTCCTCTCGTGACGGCGCACGACGCACTGGGGGGCGACCATGGCATTCGATCAGCGCGGCGGCTCGAACGGCTCGATGTCGCAGATCAACGTCACGCCGCTCGTCGACGTGATGCTGGTGCTGCTCGTCATCTTCATGGTGACGGCCCCGATCCTCCAGCAGGGCGTCAGCGTCGACCTGCCGCGCGCACAGGCGGGCTCGCTCGCCGGCAAGGAGGAGCAGCTCGTCGTGTCGATCACCAAGTCCGGCGACCTGTACCTGAACGAGAAGCAGATGAACGCGGCTTCGCTCGAGGCGCAGCTCCGCCAGATCGCGGGCGAGCGGCCGGACGGGCAGGTGTTCGTGCGCGCCGACCAGAGCGTTCCCTACGGCGACGTCGTGCGGGTGATGGCGGCGATCAAGGCGGCGGGGATCCGCAAGGTCGGCATGGTGACGCAGCTCCCCTCCGGCGCGTCGTGAGCGGTGGCCGTCGCGCGCGCCTCGCGCGACGCGGCGGTCGCGGACGCCGTCGGGGAGCCGGCGGGAAGCGGCGGCCTTGAAGCGCGATCGCCCTCCCATCCTGACGGAGAGGGGCTTCGACCGCCGCCTGGCGGCGATGGTCGCGATCGCCTTCGCCCTGCACTTCGTCGTGCTCGGGATCCTGGCCTTGCTCGGCGAGTTCCGCATTCGACCGCGCGCCGACAGCGAGTCGTACACCGTCGAAGTCGTCGACGGCGGCGAGCTCGGCGGGCACATGCCGTCGGGTCTTCCCGACGTGCGGATCGGGCCAGCCGGGCCGCGCCGTCCGGCGCCGCGCCCGCCCGCGCCGCCGAAGGCTCCGCCCCCGCCGCCCGAGCCGCCGAAGCTGGCGCAGGCTCCGCCACCGCTGCCCGAGGTGAAGCCCGAGCCGCCCCCGCCGCCCAAGCCGGAGCCCAAGCCCGAGCCGAAGGCGGAGGAGCCGAAGCCGCCGTCGCAGGTGCTGGCGGAGGCGGAGCCGGACGAGGGCGAGAAGCTCATCGTGCCGGCCACGCCGACGCCGGTGCGCGCGACACCGCGGCCGACTCCGCCGCCGGCCGCGACGCCGCGGCCGACGGCGCCGCCGACCGCCGCGCCGACCCGGAAGCCCGCGCCGAGCGCGACCCCGCCGCCGGCTCCGCGCCCGAGCCCGACCGCCATCGCGATCGCGAAGCCGGCGCCGACGCGAACGCCGGCCCCGGCGCCGCCGCGCCCGACCGCGACGCCGGCGGAGAAGCGCGGCGCCGCGCCGACGCCGACGCCGAAATCGCGCGACGCGCAGATCGCCGATGCGCTCGCGCGCGTCCAGCAGCGCGTCGGCCAGACCCGGCCGCCGGCGGAGCCGGCGCGACCGCCCGGCGAGGCGCCGGCCGAGCGTCCGGCGGCGCCCGGTGCGATGGCCCGCGGGCCCGCGACCGGCGGGGAGTCCGGCGGCGGGGTCGGCGGCACCGACGCGCCCGACGCGAGCCGTCGGATCGGCGTCGGTCCGGGCGCCGGGGGAGCCGGGAAGGTGCGCGGCCTCGAGTTCCTCCTCTATTACAACCAGATGATCGCGCGCATCCGGAGCACGTGGGCGTGGGCGGGCGGAAAGCCCGACCTCGTCGTGAAGGTCAGGTTCCGGATCCTCGACGACGGGACGATCTCGGAGCTGCGCGTGACCGAGCCTTCGGGCGATCGATCCTACGACGCGTCGGTCGTGCGCGCGGTGCGCGGCGCGAGCCCGCTCAGCCCGCCGCCCGCCGCCTATCGCAACGATTTCGCGGACGTCGAGCTCACCTTCCAGCCGAGCGATCTGAAAGCGCCCGGCTGACGGGCCGCTCGACCAGGCCATGGGATTCGAGAGGAGCGAGATGAGGACACGGAAGAAGGATGCGGCGTGCGCGATCCTGGCGGCGGTCGTGGTCGGTCTCGCGCCGGCCGGCGCGCTGGCGCAGGTGCGCGGGACGATCGTCGGCCCGGGCGAGACCGCGTTTCCGATCGCGATCGCGCCGCTCGCCGGATCGGGCGGCGACCCGTGCTCGCGCCGCTTCGTCGACACCCTGTCGCGCGACCTCGACCTCTCGGGCTTCTTCCGCATCCTCGAGGCGAGCGGCGGCGACGAAGGCGCGGACGCGTACGGCAACTCGGCAGCGATCGGCGCGCGCCTCCTCGTCCGGGGCGTCTGCGACGTCAACGGCGACGACGTCTCGCTCGAAACGCGCCTCTACGACGTTGCCGAGCGCCGGCAGCTCGGCGGCAAGCGCTACCAGGGTAGTCGGCGCGACGTCCGGCGCATGGCGAACCGCTTCGCCGACGAGATCATGCGGATCGCGACCGGCGAGCGCGGCCCGTTCGACACCCGGATCGCGTTCGTTTCGACCCGCGCCGGCCGCGCCAAGGAGCTCTTCGAGATGGGCTTCGACGGCGAGGAAATCCGCCAGCTCACGCGCAACGGCACGATCAACCTGTCGCCGAGCTGGTCGCCGAACGGGCACGAGATCCTCTTCACGTCCTTCCGGGACGGCCGTCCGAAGCTCTACGTGATGGACGTCGCGAGCGGACGCGACCGCGTGCTGCTCGAGGGCCCGGGGCTCACCAACGGCGGCCGCTTCTCTCCCGACGGCGACCTCATCGCGGCTTCGCGGGAGGAGTCGAAGGGAGATTCGGAGATCGTGCTCATCGACCGCGGCGGCTCGATCGTGCGGCGGCTCGCGTCGCACGGCGGCATCGACGTGAGCCCGACGTGGTCCCCCGACGGCCATCAGGTCGCTTTCTGCTCGACGCGTGGCGGGTCGCCCCAGATCTACGTGACCGACGCCGGCGGCGGCACGGTGCGACGGGTCACGTACTCCGGCTCGTACAATACCTCGCCCGCGTGGTCGCCGCGCGGCGACAAGATCGCGTACACCGGGCGCGTCGGCGGGCGCTTCCAGATCATGGTGGTGAGCGCCTCGGGCGGGGAGGCGCAGCAGCTCACCTCGAGCGGCGGCGACAACATCGACCCGACGTGGTCGCCCGACGGCCGCTACATCCTCTTCAGCTCGTCGCGCTCCGGCGCGCCGCAGCTCTACATGATGGACGAGCGCGGCGTGAAGCAGCGACAATTGATTCGGGGTCCGGGGGGTGATACCAGTCCGGCCTGGTCGTCCTGGATCGAATGAGGCAACCGATCGGAGGGGAGAGCTCGTGATCGCGCGCCCCGGCAGGCGGCCACACCCCGCTCTGGGAGCGGATGATCCCGCCTTCGGCGTCGCGCCAATTCGGGCAGATCGTGCGCATCGCGATGGGTCGCAACGGATCGCGACGGATCGCGATGCAGTCCCTTCTCGACGGCTGCCGCCGTCACCTGCGGAACGGAGAACCATGGAGCGTCAAGCGAGGATCGAGGAGGTGTTGATGTCACGTGGGGGGGGATTCTTCGGACGCCGGGGCCTGCGAGCTCACCCTTCGGCGATGCTCGCGATCGCGTTCGCGGTCGCGCTCGCCGCTCTCCCCGGCTGCGCCAAGAAGAAGACAGCCGGCGAGTCGGCCTACGACCAGTCCGGCGGAACGATGGCCGAAGGCACGGTGCCGGGCGGCAGCCTCGATCAGTTCAAGCGCGGCACGCTCGGCTCCGATCAGCAAGGACCGCTGCAGGACGTCCACTTCGCCTACGACTCGTTCGAGCTCACCGACAACGCGCGCGAGCTCCTGCGCACGAACGCCGACTGGCTGCGCGACAACCCGAACGCGAAGGTGGAGGTCGAGGGCCACACCGACAGCCGCGGGACCGTCGAGTACAACCTCGCGCTCGGCGCCAAGCGCGCGACCGCCGTCCGCGACTACCTGGTGAGCCTCGGCGTCTCGGCGTCGCGCGTGACGACGATCAGCTACGGCAAGGAGCTGCCGCTCTGCCACGAGGAGACGGAGAGCTGCTGGGCCGAAAACCGGCGCGCGCATTTCGTCGTCCTGAGCTGAGCGGCCCGCGGCCATGTCTCCCTCGACCGTCTTCCCGCGCTTGGTTCTCCCCGGGCTCGCGCTCGCGCTCCTCGGCGGCTGCGCGTCGCAGAGCGAGCTCGCGGATCTGCAGCGCGACCAGCGCCAGCTCGCCCGTCGCCTCGCGGACACACGGGCCGATCTCGAAAGCATGCGGGTCGCGGTCAACCGCCTGCAGGGCCGCCTCGACGACATCTCCGGCGGACGCGGCGCGCGCGCGTCGACGCCGGACGTCGAGCAGCGCCTGCGCGCGCTCGAGGAGGGCGCCAGCTCGCGAGCGCGCGAGCCGGGCGGGTCGCTCGGCGAGACCTCGGCCGGGACGCCGGTCGGCGTTCCGGAGCCGCCGCCGAGCGCTGCCGCCGCGCCCGCGTCCGTGTCGGGCGCGCCGCCGCCCGGCGCACCGCCTCCGGCGGCGGTCGCGTCGGTTCCGCCGGCCGCTCCTCCGTCGGACGACGCCGCTCGCAGCGCCGACATCCAGAAGGACCTCGGGCGCGGCGGGTCGGACCAGTACCGCGAGGGCCTGCAGGCGTATCAGCGCGGCGACTACCCCAAGGCGGTCCAGTCGCTCCGCGGCTTCGTCACGAAGGAGCCGAAGAACGAGGCCGTGCCGAGCGCCCAGTACTGGATCGGCGAGTCGTACTTCGCGCAGCGGCGCTACAACGAGGCGATCCTCGCCTACAACGAGATCCTCGTCGGCTGGCCGAAGAGCGACCGCGTGCCGGCGGCGCTCCTGCGGCAGGCGTCGGCGTTCGCCGAGCTCGGCGACAAGATCGACGCGCGCCTCATCCTCCAGAAGCTCATCGCCGATCACCCGGGCACGGAAGAGGCTGCGAGTGCCAAGCGCAAGCTTCTCACGCTCGGATCCTGAAGAGCGGCTCGCGATCCCGCCGGGACCCGTCGCCCGGCGGCGCAGCGGCCGTGTGACATGCGCGTCGTCCGCCACCTGATCCCCGGCGCGAGCCCGTTTCGAACGCCGGTCGTCGCGCTCGGGAACTTCGACGGCTTCCACCTCGGCCATCGCGCCATCGTCGACCGGACGATCGCGCGGGCGCGCGCCTCCGCCGCCGACGCGGTGGTCTTTTCGTTCTGGCCCCATCCGGTGGCGGTGCTCGCGCCCGACCGCGCTCCGCCGATGATCACCTCGCTCTCGCGACGCCTCGCGCTGCTGGCGGATCTCGCGCTCGAGGGCGTGGTCGTGCGGCGATTCACGCGCGCGTTCTCCGCGCTCGCGCCCGACGACTTCGTGCGCGACGTGCTGGTCGGGACGCTCGGGGTGAGCGCGGTCGTGGTCGGCTACAACGTCACGTTCGGTCACAACCGCACGGGGACGCCCGACGTGCTGCGCGAGCTCGGCGCGGCGCTCGGCTTCGCGGTCGAGGTCGTCCCGCCGGTGCTGGTCGGCGGCCGTCAGGTCAGCAGCAGCGAGATCCGACGCGAGCTCGCGCGCGGCGACGTGGGCGGCGCGGCCGGCCTCCTCGGGCGCGAGCACTTCCTCGTCGGCCAGGTGCGCGCGGGCGACCGGCGCGGCGCCGCCCTCGGCTTCCCGACCGCGAACGTGCTTCCGCGCGGCGGCATGCTTCCGCCCGACGGCGTGTACGCCGTGCGGGTCGGGATCGATCGCGAGGAGCCGCGGCGGCCGGGCGTCGCGAACCTCGGCTCGAACCCGACCTTCGGGAGCGTGCCGCGCCGGCTCGAGACCCATCTCTTCGACTTCGCGGGCGACCTCTACGGCCGGCGCTTGACGGTCGCGTTCGTCGACCGCCTGCGGGGCGAGCTCAAGTTCCCGTCGGTCGAGGCGCTGCGCGAGCAGATCCGCGCCGATGCGGACGCCGCGCGCGCCGTGCTCGCCGCGAAGCCGTGACCGAGCGCGCCCCCGAGCGCGCCGGGTCTCGCCTCGTGACCGAGGTGTCGGCGGGCGACGCCGGCCAGCGTCTCGACCGCGTGCTCGCCGCGCGCGGCTTCCTGCCGACGCGCGCGCGCGTCGCGGCGCTCGTGCGCGCCGGGCACGTCCGCGTCGACGGCGTCGTCCGGCGCGCGAGCTTCCTCGTCTCGGAGGGGCAGCGGATCGACGTCGAGATCCCGCCGGAAGAGCCGTCGGGCGTCGAGCCGGAGGCGATCCCGCTCGACGTCCTCTACGAGGACGACTGGATCGTCGCGGTGAACAAGCCGGCCGGGATGGCGTCGCATCCTGCGCCCGGGTGCCGGCGCGGCACGCTCGTCGCCGCGCTCCTCCACCACTGGGGCATGCGCGGCGACTGGCCGGACCCGCAGCGCCCCGGCATCGTGCACCGGCTCGACAAGGACACGACCGGCGTGATCGTCGTCGCGAAGACCCCGCGCGCGATGCACGCGCTCGCGCGCCAGTTCGAGCGCCGGACGATCGCGAAGACGTATCACGCGATCGTGCACGGCTCTCCGCGCGACGAAGAGGGCGAGGTCGACCTCGCGATCGGGCGCGATCCGGTGTCGCGCCATCGCATGCAGGCGCGCGTCGGCCAGCGGCGGGAGGCGCGCACGCGCTACCGCGTTCTCGAACGCTTCGGCTCGGCGCCCGCGCTCGCGGCCTGGCTCGAGGTCGAGCCGCGCACCGGGCGGACGCACCAGATTCGGGTCCACCTGGCGTCGATCGGAACGCCGATCGTCGGCGATCCGCTGTACTCGTCGGCGTCGCGCGCGCGCACCGCTCGACGCGACGTCGCCGAGAGGCTCGCGGCGTTTCCCCGCCAGGCACTGCACGCCGCACGGATCACGCTGCGGCATCCCGACGACGGCCGGACGATCGAGATCGTCGCGCCGATGCCGCGCGACATGGAGGATCTGCTCGCCGAGCTGCGCGCCGGACAACCAAGAATCGATGCGCGCGATCCGCGATCCGGGCGCATTCGCTCTTGACTCCCGCCGAAGGTTGTTTTATTTCGGCCGTGGCCTGGGGGAACGGGAGTCGGGGGATCGTTCGCCGGGCGGATTTGGTCTCGCGAGAAATTCGGGTCGTCTGATCTCGCCTCCTTCGTCTGCTCTCCCATACCGCGGGTCTGCGTTCGCCGCGGACAACCGAAGAAGCCATCGTCACCCGTCGCAGCGCCGCTCGCGCGCGACCAGGATCGCACGATCACGAATCCCGCCTCACGGTTTCACGACCGACTCGCATGACTCCACGTCAACCAGTCTCGGGGACGGCGAAGGCCACGAAGGAGAAAGCCATGCCAAGGTCTCGCTACCGGAACGAGGCCCGCGCACCGCTGCCGGAGGAGATCGTCGCGCCAGCGGAGGGTGAGGACGGCATCGCGACCGCCGAGGCATTGGAGCTCGATGCCGGTGATGCGGCGGATGCCGTCGAGGTGCCGAGCGCGGCTCCGGTCGCGAAGCCCCTGCCGGCGGCGCGCGAGGCGCGGCCGTCCTCCGGCGACGGCGCGCCGCCCCCGATCAACCTGAAGGAGCTCAAGGGCAAGCAGATCCACGAGCTCGCGCAGATGGCGCGCGCGCTCGAGGTCGAGGGCGCGTCCACGATGCGCAAGCAGGAGCTGATCTTCGGCATCCTGCAGGCGCAGACGGCGCAGTCCGGCTCGATCTACGGCGAGGGCGTCCTCGAGATCCTGCCCGACGGCTTCGGCTTCCTGCGGGCGCCCGACTACAACTACCTGCCGGGTCCGGACGACATCTACATCTCGCCCTCGCAGGTGCGCCGCTTCAACCTCCGCACCGGCGACGTCGTCTCCGGCCAGATCCGGCCACCGAAGGAAGGCGAGCGCTACTTCGCTCTGCTCAAGGTCGAGCAGATCAACTACGAGGAGCCGGATCGCGCGCGCGAGAAGATCCTCTTCGACAACCTGACGCCTCTCTATCCGAACGAGCACCTCGGCCTCGAGCACCGGACGGACGAGTACACGACGCGCGTGATCGACCTCATGACCCCGATCGGGAAGGGCCAGCGCGGCCTCATCGTCGCGCCGCCGCGGACCGGCAAGACGGTCATGCTGCAGAACATCGCGCACGGCATCACCGCGAACCATCCCGAGGTCGTGCTGATCGTCCTCCTCGTCGACGAGCGTCCCGAGGAGGTGACAGACATGCAGCGGTCGGTGAAGGGCGAGGTCGTGAGCTCGACCTTCGACGAGCCGCCGACGCGCCACGTGCAGGTCGCCGAGATGGTGATCGAGAAGGCGAAGCGCCTGGTCGAGCACGGGAAGGACGTCGTGATCCTCCTCGACTCGATCACCCGGCTCGCGCGCGCCTACAACACGGTCGTGCCGCCGTCCGGCAAGATCCTCTCCGGCGGAGTCGACTCGAACGCGCTCCACAAGCCGAAGAAGTTCTTCGGCGCCGCGCGCAACATCGAGGACGGCGGGTCGCTCACGATCATCGGCACCGCGCTCATCGACACCGGCAGCCGGATGGACGAGGTGATCTTCGAGGAGTTCAAGGGCACCGGGAACTGCGAGATCCACCTCGATCGCCGGCTCATCGACAAGCGCACGTTCCCGGCGATGGACATCAACCGCTCCGGCACGCGCAAGGAGGAGCTGCTCCTGCCGCGCGAGGTGCTGAACCGGGTGATCATCCTGCGGCGGCTCCTGTCCCAGCTCAATCCGGTCGAGGCGATGGAATTTTTGCTCGACAAGATGCAGAGCACGAAGACGAACCCCGACTTCATCGCCTCGATGAACCAGTAGGCTGTTGTCGTTCGCCCCAATGCGCGAATTCCGGGGTGTCAGGCGGACGACACTCGCGACAGCGCGGCGGTGAGCGGGGCGGTGTCGAAGTACTCTTCGAGGCGGGTGATCTTCTCGTTCTCGATCCGGACGACGAGGCAGGCGGGGAAGCGGAAGTCCGCGCCGCCTGGGGTCGTGCCGCAGGTCGTGTGCTGCTCGACGAATCCGGTCGGCGTCGGCTGGCAGCGCACGTCCTCGTAGCGGAAGTTCTCGACGTTGTTCTTGATCCAGCCGAGGACGGCGAGATTCTCGTCCGGGCACCGCTCCCCGGGATCCTGCGACGTCCAGATCACGGCGTTCGGCGCATACATCCGGCGGACCTCGTCGAGGTCGCCGCGCGCGACCGCGTCGAAGAACCGGCGAGCGAAGGCGATCTTCGCGGCGTCGTCCATGTCGCCCCATACCGCGCCGGGCGACGACGGCCAACCGCCACCGGCACGATGGACCCGTCGGGGCGACACCCCCGAACCGCGTGGCGAGCGGCGGCGGCGGCCCGAAAACGCGACAATTGCGCGGCAATCGGCCCTTTGGTAGCCGAGGCTGATTGAGCGCCGTGCGGGCGGGACGCCGCCGGAGCGGCGCGGCGAGGAAGGAAACATGCCTGAGCCGACGATGAAGCAGCTCCTGGAGGCCGGAGTCCATTTTGGCCACCAGACCAGCCGTTGGAACCCGAAGATGAAGCGCTACATCTTCGGCGCCCGCAACGGCATCTACATCATCGACCTGCAGCAGACGGTCAAGATGTTCCGCGAGGTCTACGGTCAGGTCCGCGAGCTCGCGGCGTCGGGCGGCGTCATCCTCTTCGTCGGGACCAAGAAGCAGGCCCAGGACGCGATCCGCGAGGAGGCGGAGCGCGCCGGCATGTTCTGGGTGAACTCGCGCTGGCTCGGCGGCATGCTGACGAACTTCCAGACGATCAAGGCGTCGATCGACCGCCTGAAGAAGCTGGAGGAGATCCTCGAGGACTCCACCACCGGGGAGAAGTACACCAAGAAGGAGATCCTCAATCTCACGCGCGAGAAGGACAAGCTTCTCGGCTCCCTCGGCGGCATCAAGAACATGCGGAAGCTCCCGGACGCGATCTTCGTGATCGACTCGAAGAAGGAGGAGATCGCCGTCAAGGAGGCGAACAAGCTCGGCATCCCGGTCGTCGCGGTCGTCGACACGAACTGCGATCCGGACGTCGTCGATTACAAGATCCCGGGCAACGACGACGCGATCCGCGCCATCCGTCTGTTCTGCTCTTCGATCGCCGACGCGATCCTCGAAGGTCGCGTGGAGCTCGAGGAGCGGATGAAGGGCGCCGGCGAGGACGGAGGCGGGTCGGCGGAGGCCGAGACCGCGCCCGCGCAAAGCGAAGAGGCGGCGCCCCCAGCGGGCGTCTGAGTCGAACCGAACACGCGGCCGGGCGACGCCGAGCCGCGCGCGCGGCGCGGACCCGGTGCGCGCGGCTTGCCGCGACGCGCCGCCGGCGCGAGCCGAGCGCTGGCGGCCATCCCGAGCGAGGGTCGAGGGAAACGGTGGAAATCACGGCAGCACAGGTGAAGGCCCTGCGCGAGAAGACGGGCGCGGGGATGATGGACTGCAGGGCGGCGCTCGCCGCGTCGGGCGGCGACATGGAAGGCGCCGTGCGCCACCTGCGGGAGAAGGGGCTCGCGACCGCGGCGAAGCGCGCCGGCAAGGTCGCCGCCGAGGGCGTGATCGCCGCAAAGCTCGTGTCGCCGTCGGAAGGCGTGATGATCGAGCTCAACTGCGAGACCGACTTCGTCGCGAAGACGGAGCCCTTCCAGGCGCTCGCGGAGGAGCTGCTCGCGACCCTCGCCGGCAATGGCTCCCTCGACGGCGTCGCGAGCGCGACGGACGTCGGCCTCGCGGACCGCACGCTCGCGTCGGGCAAGAAGATCGGCGACGCGATCGCCGACAGCATCGCGTCGATGGGCGAGAGCATCGTCCCGCGGCGGGTCGCGCGCCTCGCGAGCCCGGCGGGGGAGGGCATCGTCGGCAGCTACGTGCACGCGGGCGGCAAGATCGGCGTCCTCGTCCAGGCCCGCACGACGGCGTCCGGCGCTGCGGCCGGCGAGGTGGCGAACCTGCTGCGCGACATCGCGATGCAGGTCGCGGCCGCGAGCCCGCGCTGCGTCCGGCGCGAGGAGGTGTCGGCCGCCGAGATCGAGCGCGAACGCGACATCTACCGTACGCAGGCCGCCGCGACCGGCAAGCCGGCGCAGGTGATCGAGCGCATCGTCGACGGCAAGATGGAGAAGTTCTACTCCGAGTTCTGCCTGCTCGAGCAGGAGTACATCCGGGACTCGCAGTACACGGTCGCGAAGCTGGTCGCGGAGAAATCCAAGGCGCTCGGCGTGCCGATCGACATCGCGCGCTTCGTCCGCCTGCAGCTCGGCGAATCCTCGAGCGAGGCCTGACCGGAACGGGTCGGTGGCGCAAGGTCTCGCCTATCGCCGGGTCCTTCTGAAGATGAGCGGCGAGGCTTTGGCCGGCCCCGGCGGCTACGGCATCGACGACTCGATCCTCCAGGCGTTCGCGCGCGAGATCAGCGAGGTCCACTCCCTCGGCGGCGAGATCGCCGTCGTGATCGGCGGAGGAAACATCTTCCGCGGCATGTCCGGCGCCACGCTCGGCATCGAGCGCGCGACCGCCGACTACATGGGCATGCTCGCGACGATCATGAACTCGCTCGCGCTCCAGGCCGCGATCGAGCGCACCGGCGTCCAGACGCGCGTTCTCTCCGCCCTCGAGATGAAAGAGGTCGCGGAGCCGTACATCCGGCGGCGCGCCACGCGTCACTTGGAGAAGAAGCGCATCGTGATCTTCGCCGCCGGCACCGGAAACCCGTTCTTCACGACCGACACCGCTGCGAGCCTGCGCGCCGTCGAGATCGGAGCCGACGTCCTCATCAAGGCGACGAAGGTCGACGGCGTCTACGAAGCGGATCCCGTCCTTCACCCGGACGCCAAGCGCTACACCGAGTTGACCTACCTCGACGTCCTGAGTCAGAAGCTAAAGGTGATGGACTCGACGGCCATCTCGCTGTGCATGGACAATCAGCTTCCGGTCCTGGTCTTCAACATGCTGGTGCCCGGAAACCTGCGCCGCGTGATGGTCGGTGAGGACATCGGCACGATCGTGCGCGGGGGTGCGCCGTGATCGACGACGTCATGAAGGACCTGAAGGGCCAGATCGACGGAACCGCGAACAAGCTGAAGAAGGAACTCGCCCGCGTGCGCACCGGGCGCGCATCGACGGCCCTGCTCGACGGCATCATGGTCGAGTACTACGGCGCCCGCACGCATTTGAACCAGCTCGCATCGGTCAACGCGCCCGAGCCGCGCCTCCTCGTCATCACGCCGTACGACAAGCAGGCGATCGGCGAGATCGAGAAGGCGATCAAGGCGTCGGACCTCGGGCTCAACCCGCAGAACGACGGCAAGCTGATCCGCATCCCGATCCCCGAGCTGACCGAGGAGCGACGGCGCGACCTGGTGAAGCACGTCCGGAAGATCGGGGAGGAGTACCGCGTCTCGATGCGCAACCACCGGCGCGACGCCAACGACCTCCTGAAGGAGCTGCTGAAGGAAAAGGAGATCGGTGAAGACGACCACCGTCATGCGCACGACAAGGTCCAGTCGCTCACGAACGAGGGCATCGAGCGCGTGGACCAGATCCTGAAGACGAAGGAAGACGAGATCATGACGGTGTGAGGTCGCGATGCCGCTGACACCACAACCCGCACCTCGAGAGCTGACCCTGCAAGGAATCGACCCCAGCCGGCTGCCGCGGCACGTCGCCATCATCATGGACGGCAACGGGCGCTGGGCGCAGCGCCGGGGCCTGAACCGCCTCTACGGGCACCGGCGTGGCAAGGCGTCGGTCAAGGCGATCGTCCAGCTCTCGCACAAGCTCGGCATCGAGTATCTGTCGCTGTACGCGTTCTCCGCCGAGAACTGGGGCCGCCCGCCCGACGAGGTGACGGGCCTCATGCGGCTCCTGAAGCACTACTTGACCAACGAGCTCGACCGCATGATGAAGGACCGTGTACGGCTCCTCGTCATCGGCAACACCCGGAAGCTGCCGCGCGACGTGCAGCAGGCGCTCCGGCACAGCGTCGAGAAGACCAAGGACAACGATCGCCTGACCGTCATCCTGGCGCTCTCGTACAGCGCCCGCGAGGAGATCGCGGCCGCCGTGCGCGCGATCGCTCGCCGTGTGCGTCGCGGCGAGATCGAGCCCGACACGATCACCGAGGAGACGATCGCGCAGAGCCTGGGCACGGCCGGGATCCCCGACCCCGATCTCCTCATCCGCACGAGCGGCGAGGTCCGCCTGTCGAACTTCCTGCTCTGGCAGGTGGCGTACACGGAGATCTACATCACCGAGACGCTCTGGCCGGACTTTCGCGAGCGCGACTTCCTCGAAGCGCTGCGCGAGTTCCAGTCGCGCGAGCGGCGCTTCGGCGGTCTCACCCAGGTTCGCCCGGATCAGGCCCGACTCCGTGCTGCGCGCTAGGCTCGCGACCGCCGCGGTCGCGATCCCGGTCCTCGTCTGGCTCATCATCTGGGGGCCGTTCTGGCTGTTTGCCGGGTTCGTGATCGCGGTGACCGCGATCGGGCTCGGCGAGTTCGCGAACATGGCGCTCGCGGACCGTCCGCTCGGTCAGGGTCTCACGGTGCTCGCGGGCCTCGTGTTCGCGGGCGCGGTCATCCAGCGCGCGCCCGATTCGATCGGGCTCGCGCTCCTCGTGGTGGTCGCGGGCGGGCTCCTCCTGTCGCTCTTCGATCCCGACATGCCGGGCGCGGCGGCTCGGCTCGGCAACGCACTCGTCGCGTCGCTCTACGTCGGCTTCTTCCTGCCGCACGTCGTGAGCCTACGGATGCTCGCGCACGGCGAGCGCTGGGTCTTCTTCGCACTCGCATGCGCCATGGGGGCCGACACAGGCGGCTACTTCTCCGGGCGCTTCCTGGGGCGGACCAAGCTCTTTCCGCGGGTGAGCCCGAACAAGACCGTCGAGGGCGCGTTCGGCGCCCTCGTGGGCAGCGTCGCGCTCGCGTTCTTCGCCTATGGCGTCTTCCCGGCACCCGGCCTCCAGCCGCGCACGATCCTGGCGCTGGGGTTCGTCAACGGCATCCTCGCGCAGGCCGGCGACCTGATCGAATCCATGCTGAAGCGCGCCTACGGGGCGAAGGATTCGGGCTGGATCTTCCCCGGCCACGGGGGCGTCCTCGACCGCATCGACAGCCTCGTGTTGCCCTTCGTCTTCACGTATTATCTGAAGGCCGGGCTCGATTTGGGGTAGGAACCTGTCGAGCCGCCTGCATCCGTTGGAGAGTCTCCCCGTATGGTCACGAGCGTCGTCGCAGCGATCGTCGTTCTCGGTCTTCTGATCTTCGTCCACGAGCTCGGGCACTTCCTCGCCTGCAAGCGCGTGGGCGTCGGCGTGCTGCGCTTCTCCCTGGGCTTCGGGCCCGTCCTGTTCGCGCGCCGCCGCGGCGAGACCGAGTACTGCATCTCGGCGATCCCGCTCGGCGGCTACGTGAAGATGGTCGGTCAGGAGGACGACGGCAGCGAGCCCGACCCCGCCACCGCGAGCCAGCCGAACTCCTTCGCGGTCAAGGCGCTCTGGGCGCGCGCCCTCATCGTGGTCGCGGGCCCGCTCGGGAACCTGCTCTTCGCGGCATTCCTCTTCTCGCTCCTGTTCGCGACCGGCATCCCGGTCGCGACGACGAAGGTCGGCTTCGTCAAGGACGACATGCCTGCGGGCAAGGCCGGCATCACGCCCGGCGACCGCATCGTCGCGGTCGACGGCCGGCCGATCTGGCGCTGGGAAGACCTCTCGAAGACGATCCGCGACAGCGGCGGCAAGACCGTGAACCTGACGGTCGAGCGCGACGGCGCGAAGCGCGAGCTCGCGGTCACGCCGGACCACTCCGAGGACAAGACGATCTTCGGCGAGCCGATGCCGGTCTACGCGATCGGCGTCGGGCCCGCCGACGACTTCGTGATCGAGCGCAGCAACCCGATCCGGGCCGTCTGGCAGGGGATCGCCAAGACGGTCGAGATCTCGTGGCTCACGATCCTCACGATCGTGAAGCTCTTCCAGGCGATCGTGCCGGCCTCGAACCTCGGCGGGCCGCTCCTCATCATGAAGCTCGCGGGCGAGCAGGCGCACGAGGGCCTGCCGGCGCTCCTCGGCTTCATGGCGCTTCTCAGCATCAACCTCGGCGTGCTGAACCTGCTTCCGATTCCGATCCTCGACGGCGGCCACCTCCTCTTCATGGGAATCGAGAAGGTGCTCGGCCGCCCGCTCGAGATCCGCCAGCGCGAGATCGCCCAGCAGGTCGGGATGTTCCTCCTGATCTCGCTCATGGGCTTCGCGCTCTACAACGACCTGTACCGCCTGCTCGCGGGCTGAGGCCGACACGAGCCGCTCGCTGGTCCTGGGGATCGAGACGTCGACGCGGACCGGCAGCGTCGGCGTCGTCGCCGCAGAGGACCCCCACGTCGCGCGGCCGGAGCTCCTCGCCGAGATCACGCGCGACGCGCGCCTCCAGCACGGCGAGGCGCTGGTCCCGCTGATCGACGAATGCCTCGACCGGGCCGGCATCGACGTCGCCGATCTGAACGCGGTCTCGGTCGCCGTTGGACCGGGGTCGTTCACCGGGCTTCGGGTCGGCCTCGCGACCGCCAAAGGCCTCGTTCTCGGAACGCCGTCGGCTCTGGTCGGCGTCGCGACCCTCGAAGCGCTCGCGGCGACGCTGGTCGGCGCCCGTCTCCCCGCCCGGGACGGTCGGCCGCTCGAGCGCGCCCTCGTGTGCGCCTGCCTCGACGCGCGCCGCGGCGAGCTCTACGCGGCGCTCTTCGAGGTCGATCTGCGGGCGTCTTGGCCGGGCGCGCCCGGAGCGGTCGCGCGCGTCACCGAGGACGCAGCGGCTTCGCCGGCCGCGCTCGTCGAAGCGGTCGCGGGAGCGGTCTCCGGTCGACCGCCGTCGGAAACGCGGCCGCTGGTCGTGGTCGGGGACGGGGCCGAGCGAGCGGGCGAGGCCCTGGCCGCGCGCTGGGACGCGGCGCTGCTGGTTCTCCCCGTCGATCGCCATCCGATCCGGGGTGGGACGGTCGCTGCCCTCGGCGTCCGCGACATCGCGGCCCGCGGCGCCGACGATCCCGCGGCGCTCGTGCCGCGCTATGCGCGGGCCTCGGACGCCGAGCGCGCCCGCCGGGCGGCGCGTGATCGCACGGCCGACGACGCTGCCGGGGTGCGTCGTTGACAACGCTTTTTCCGCCCGCATACAAATCCGCAGGGAGGTCCCTTGCGGCGGACCTTTCCGGCCGCCAGGGAAGGCGCGTTCCGGCGCTCGATCGGCCGCGCAGCGAGCCCGTCGACGCCGAGTCGCTTGGAGGAAGCTGCATGGAGAAGCGAGACGAGGAGCTGATCCTGTCGCTCATCGACAAGGACCCCGAGCTCAAGAGGCACTACGACGAGCACGTGGATTTCGAGCGTCAGCTCGAGCGTCTGAGCGGCAAGTCGCACCTGTCTTCGGAAGAGGAAGTCGAGCGCAAACGTCTCCAGAAGCTGAAGCTCGCGGGCAAGGATCGCATCATGGAGATCCTCTACCGCCACCGCTCCACGGGAGCTTCCGCCCAGCACTGACCGCCGCCCGATCCCGGCGCCAGGCCGGGACGGCTCCTTCCGCTCGCTGCCGAACCGGGCCGCGAGCCACGACCCCGAAATGGCGTTGGCCGGCCGGAACGGCTAAACGCCCGGGATGCGCCACACCATCTCGGTCCTGGTCGAGAACGAGTTCGGGGTTCTCGCCAAGATCTCCGGGCTCTTCAGCGGCCGCGGGTTCAACATCGAGAGCCTGTGCGTCGCCGAGACCACCGACCCGACCGTCTCGCGCATCACGCTCGTCACGAGCGGCGACGACCGCGTCCTCGAGCAGATCACGAAGCACCTGAACAAGCTCGTGAACGTGATCAAGGTCTGCGACTTCGGCGCCGTCGGCCACGTCGAGCGCGAGCTGGTCCTCGTCAAGGTCGCGGCCGACCCGCGCACGCGCGGCGAGGTGCTGAGCGTGGTGAACATCTTCCGCGGCAAGGTGGTCGACGTCGCGGATCGGTCCTACGTGGTCGAGGTCACCGGCACGAGCGACAAGGTGCGGGCATTCATCGATTTGCTGAAGCCGTTCGGCATCCTCGAGCTCGTCCGGACCGGCGTGGTCGCGCTGTATCGCGGCTCGCAGGTCCTGTCCGGCGACGTGCGCGAGGAGAAGCCGGCGGTCGCCGTCGACGCGGGACACGAGGGGCGCATCGCGCGCGAAGGCTCCGAGGCCGATTTCATCTGAGCGAGAGGGAAGGAATGGCTCTCAACGTCTACACGGACAAGGACGCGAACCCGGCGCTGCTCGCCGGCAAGAAGGTGGCCGTCATCGGCTACGGCAGCCAGGGGCACGCGCACTCGCAGAACCTGCGCGACTCGAAGGTCGAGGTCTGCGTCGGCCTCCGCCGCTCGAGCCCGTCGTGGGGGAAGGCGGAAGGCGCGGGCCTGACCGTGCGCGAGACCGCCGAGGCCGCGCGCTGGGCCGACATCGTGATGATGCTCACCCCCGACGAGATGGGGGCGGAGATCTTCGAGAACGAGGTCGGCGCCGGGCTCCGGAAGGGGAAGTACCTGGCCTTCGGGCACGGCTTCAACTTCCACTTCAAGAAGATCGTCCCGAGCGCCGACGTCGGCGTCTTCATGGTCGCCCCCAAGGGGCCCGGCCACCTCGTGCGGAGCGAGTACGTCGCCGGACGCGGCGTCCCGTGCCTCATCGCCGTCGGGCAGGACCCGACGGGCGACGCGAAGCAGGTGGCGCTCGCGTACGCGAGCGCGATCGGCGGCGGCCGCGCCGCCATCATCGAGACGTCGTTCCGCGAGGAGACCGAGACCGATCTCTTCGGCGAGCAGGCGGTTCTCTGCGGCGGCCTCACGGAGCTCATCCGCGCCGGCTACGAGACGCTCGTCGAGGCGGGCTACAGCCCGGAGATGGCGTACTTCGAGTGCCTCCACGAGGTGAAGCTGATCGTCGACCTCATCTACGAGGGGGGCATCGCCAACATGCGCTACTCGATCAGCAACACCGCCGAGTACGGCGACATGACGCGCGGCAAGCGGGTCATCGGGGCCGAGGCGCGGAAGGCGATGAAGGAGCTCCTCGCGGAGATCCAGTCCGGCAAGTTCGCCGACGAGTGGATGACGGAGTACCGCTGCGGGCTCCCGCACTTCCGCGAGCTCCGCGGCGAGGCGGAGCACCATCCGATCGAGGCCGTCGGCGCGAAGCTGCGCGGGCTCATGCCGTGGATGGCCGAGCGCCGGCTCGTCGACAAGTCGAAGAACTGAGTTGCGACCAGAGCCGCGGATCACCGTCGCGCGCGAGGGCTACCCGCTCGTCGGGGGCGCCGTCGGCGCCGGCGCCCTCGCGCTCGCGCTCGCGGCGATCTCGCCGTCGTGGGCGTCGGCGGCGCTGCTCGCGCTCGCGATCGCGCTCCTCGTCGCGGCCCTCTTCCTCCTCAACTTCTTCCGCGATCCGCGCCGGACGCCGCCGTCGGAAGAGGGCGCCGTCGTCTCGCCGGCGGACGGCAAGGTGATCCTGGTCGAGCCCGAGGTGGAGGAGTCGCGGTTCCTCCGGAAGCGGGCCGCGAAGGTCAGCATCTTCATGTCGCCGATCGACGTGCACGTGAACCGGGCGCCGGTCGCGGGCGTCGTGACGGGCGTGCACTACAACCCCGGGAAGTTCCTGGCGGCGTTCTCCGAGAAGGCATCGCTCGACAACGAGCAGAACGCGATCGTCGTGCGCGCCGACGACGGCCGCGACGTTCTCTTCATCCAGATCGCCGGGCTCGTGGCGCGCCGCATCGTGTGCCGGGTCCGGCCCGGCGACCGGGTCGAGCGCGGCCAGCGGGTCGGGATGATCAAGCTCGGGTCCCGAGTTGACATCTTCCTCACCGGCCGCGTTACTCTGAGGGTGAAGCCGGGGGATCGGGTGACGGCAGGGACGTCCGTCCTCGGAGTGCTCACATGATGCACAGGCACGAGCGGGAGTGGCTCGGCCGCGACGCGCGCAGTGCGCCGACGCCGGACGCGCCGGATTCGGCCGACGCGTCCTTCCAGCGTCGGCCGCCGCGGCCGCGGCCAAGGATCCGGGTGCTGCCGACGAGGGGCGCCGGCAGGCTGCCGCTGCACAAGGGCGTCTACGTCCTCCCGAATCTCTTCACGACCGGCGGCCTCTTTCTCGGCGTGTATTCGATCATCGCCAGCAGCCGGGGCGATTTCCTGACGGCCGCCCTCTGCATCGTCGTCGCGCACGTGTGCGACGGCCTCGACGGCCGCATCGCGCGCCTGACGAACACGACGAGCCAGTTCGGGGTCGAGTACGACTCGCTCGCCGACCTGGTCGCGTTCGGGGTCGCGCCCGGGCTCATGGTCTACCTCTGGGGCCTCCAGACCTGGGGGCACTGGGGTTGGCTGGCGGCCTGCCTCTTCGTCGCGTGCGGCGCGCTTCGCCTCGCGCGCTTCAACGTGCAGTCGAGCTACGCCTCCAAGCGGAACTTCGTCGGCCTTCCGATCCCCGCCGCCGCCGACATGATCGCCGCCACCGTGCTCCTCTACTACTTCCTCGGCGGCGACGGGCCGACCGCGCAGCGCGTGCCCGTCCTGATCCTCGTCTACGCGCTCGCGCTCCTCATGGTGAGCAACGTCCCGTACTACAGCTTCAAGGACCTCGACCCGCGGGCGCACCAGCCGTTCTACGCGCTGGTGGCCATCATCCTGGTCGTCAAGTTCGTCGTCGCCGAGCCGCAGATGATGCTCTTCGGCGCGGCGGTCGCGTACGTCTGCTCGGGTCCGATCAGCCTCGCGACCTCGCTGCTTCGCCGGCAGCGGCGACGGGTCGCGCGCCGGAAGCGGCGCGAGGCGGCGGAGGAAATGCGGGGCGTCGGCGGCTGATGCCCGCGGCCGGGGGCTTCGACTATCGGCCCTGGAGCGAGGTCCTCGCGGCGGTCGTCACCGCGGACGGCCGCGTGGACTACGAGAAGCTCGCCGCCGAGCGGAGCCGCCTCGCGGACTTCGTCGCGCAGCTCGCCGCCACCAGCCCCGACACGGACCCCGAGCGCTTCCCGACGCCGTCGGACGCGCTCGCGTACTGGATCAACGCCTACAACGCGTTCGTGCTCGCGGCCGTGATCGAGGAGTACCCGATCCGCTCGGTGTGGAAGACGCGCGACGGGCAGTTCTTCCAGCGCGCGCGCCACGTCGCGGGCGGCGTCGCGGTCAGCCTCGACGACGTCGAGCACCGGATCCTGCGCGGCCGCTACCGCGAGCCGCGCATCCACTTCGCGATCAACTGCGCGTCGAACGGCTGCCCGCCGATGCGCCCGCGCGCGTACGAGCCGGCCGGGCTCGACGACACCCTGGCCGCCGCGACGCGCCAGTTCCTCGCGAGCGAGTGGAATTGCCGGGTCGACCGCGCTGCCGGCAAGATCTTCGTCTCTCGGCTGTTCAAGATGTACGCCGAGGACTTCGCGGGCGACGCCGATTCGACCGAGGAGTACCGCGAAGGCGTGCTGCGCTTCGTCGCCGACCACACCGGCGAGTCGCTGGAGGACCTGCGCGCTCTCGAGGTCGTCTACAACACCTACGACTGGGGCCTGAACGACTCGAACCGCGATCCGCACCTGCGGCCGATCACGTTCCACGAGAGCGTCGAGACCTACCACGAGGGCGACGGCGCGCTGCGGGAACTCCTTCTCTACGACGGCAACTTCTGCAACCGCGACTGCTCCTGGTGCACCGTCTTCGGCTCGCCCAGGGGCTGGTACCGGGAGTACGGCGAGGGGGTGCTGCTCGAGGCGCTCCGGCAGGTCGCGCCCGACGGAAACCTGAAGTTCTACGGCGGCGAGCCGACGCTCCACGCCGACGGCATCATCGCGGCCATGCGCTTCCTCCGGGAACGCGGCTTCCGCGGCCTCTTCACGATCTACTCGAACGGCGTGCGCGCGGCGCAGCTCGTCCGGATGCTCGAGAGCGACCCGAAGAGCGAGGCGGTGCTCAACTACTCGATCTACACGGGGCGGGACGCGGAGCCGCTGCCCGACCATGCGCGCCGGCGCCTCGAGGATTGGTCGGTCGCGAACCCGATGCGGCTCTTCTCCGGATACAAGGCGCTCTACCGCGCCGGCGCGGCTGCCGGCGTGGCGCTCGAGCGCGAGCGCGAGGGCGCCTACCACGGGCACGACGGCGGCTGCCTCCTCTGCTTTCCCGTTCTTCGCTCGACCGGCGAGCTGCACGCGTGTCCGTTCGCGGTCGAGAACCCGGCGCCGCACTTCCGGCTCGGCGCCGTGGGTACCCCGCCGTCCGAGGTGCTGGCGAGCTACCGGGAGTTCCGGCGCTGGGCCCGCGAGGTCCTCGACCCGGCCGCGCGCGCGGCCGGCATCACGAGCTGCGAGATGTGCGAGAAGCGGGTGGCGGAGCTGCCGATTCCGCGCTACGGAGCGTAGGCCGCCGATGCGGCGATTGGGGGGTATCAACGCACGCCGCGAGGCGGCGCGCCGCGGGAAGTGGCCGTTTCGCTTTGCCAAGCGGGGCGAGGGGAGTGATCTCTCGTTCGACGGCCCGCTCCCGGAAGCATTCGCATGCAGTGCATTAGGGACCTTCATGGCCGCAAGGGTCGAAAAACCTTGACTGCCGTACCAAAAGCGGTTTTGCCTCGTAGGCTATCTCGAGAGGTGACTGCGTGATTCGAGAGAACTGGGGTTTCGACCTGTGGCTCCCGGAGCCCGTCTCGTCGTACGCCGGCGAGATCGACTGGCTCATGAACCTGCTCCACGTCGTGATGGTCGGCATCTTCGTCGTGTGGAGCATCTACTTCGTGTACTGCCTCGTCGCGTACCGGGCGCGCGACGGCCAGCGCGGCGTCTACCACCAGTCGGGCGAGAAGGCGTCGTTCATCCCGGACGGCCTCATCCTCGCGTTCGAGATGTGGTTGATCCTCGCGTTCGGCATTCCGATCTGGGCGGCGGTGAAGCAGGGGACGCCTCCGCCGGAGGACTCGCTCCAGGTCAACCTCGTCGCGCAGCAGTTCGCGTGGAACTTCCAGTACCCGGGACCCGACGGGAAGTTCGGCCGGCGCGACATCTCGCTCGTCAGCGCGTCGAACCCGATCGGCCTCGATGACAAGGACCCCGACGGGAAGGACGACATCGTCACGATCAACAACCTGAACGTGCCGGTCGGGAAGCCGACGATCCTGAACATGACCTCGAAGGACGTGATCCACGACTTCCAGGTCGTGAACCTCCGCAACAAGCAGGACGTCGTCCCGGGCATGCACACGCGCCTCTGGTTCACCCCCGAGAAGACCGGGAAGTTCGAGATCGGCTGCGCGCAGCTCTGCGGCCTCGGCCACACGCAGATGGTGGGAAACGTCTTCGTGCAGACGGCCGAGGAGTTCGCGGACTGGCAGAAGGCGCAGGTCGCCGAGAAGACGGGCACCGCCGACGCGCGCGACGTCGCGCCCACGGCGGAGGGTCGCTCCTGATCGGGGCGACGGCGCGCGGCGGTCGCACGCCGCGCCCGGAGTCGCGCCGCCGGCCGCGTCGCAACGACAGAGAACAGGCAGCAGGAGATCAGTGGTGAAAGACTCGCACGCTCACCCCGGGCACGGGGCCGGCCACGACCACGGCGGGCCGCAGTCGTTCTGGCGGAAGTACGTGTTCTCCGTCGATCACAAGGTGATCGGCATCCAGTACATGATCACGTCCTTCCTCTTCCTCCTGATCGGCTTCGGCATGATCTCGCTGATGCGCTACCAGCTCGCCTGGCCGTCGCCGCCCGACGACTTCGATCCCGAGAAGCTCGGCATGATCCGCGGCACGCTCGCGTGGCTCCTCGGCGATCGCATGGAGTACGGCTTCATGAAGCCGGACTTCTACAACCAGCTCGGCGCGATGCACGGGACGATCATGATCTTCCTCGGCGTCGTGCCGCTCGGCGTCGCGGCGTTCGGGAACTTCGTCGTGCCGCTCCAGATCGGCGCGCCCGACATGGCGTTCCCGCGCCTCAACATGATGTCGTACTGGATCTACCTCGTCGGCGGCATCGTGATGCTGTCGAGCTACTTCGCTCCGGACGGCTTCCCGCAGTCGGGCTGGACCTCGTACGCGCCGCTGTCGGTCGTCGCGCCGCCCGGGCAGACGATCTGGTGCATCGCGATGATCATCATCATCACGTCGTCGCTCTTCGGCGCGATCAACTTCATCGTGACGATGCTGAACATGCGCTGCCAGGGGATGTCGCTCGGGCGCATGCCGGTCTTCTGCTGGGCGCAGCTCGTGACCGCGGTGCTGCTGCTGGTCGCGTTCCCGGTGCTCGAGGGCGGGGCGCTGCTGCAGCTCCTCGATCGCGTCGCGGGGACGAGCTTCTACATCCCGAAGGACATGATGTACGGGTCGACCGTCTTCCCGGCCGCGGGCGGCGGAAGCCCGATCCTCTGGCAGCACCTCTTCTGGTTCCTCGCGCATCCCGAGGTGTACGTCCTGCTCCTGCCCGCGATGGGCGTCGTGTCGGAGATCATCGCGACGAATACCCGCAAGCCGCTCTTCGGCTACAAGGAGATCGTCGGCTCGATGATCCTGATCGGCGTCCTGAGCTTCGTCGTGTGGGCGCACCACATGTTCCTCTCGGGCATGCGGACGAGCCTCGCGAACCTCTTCGTCACGACCACTCTCACGATCTCGGTCCCCTCGGTCGCGATCCTCACCTGCCTGCTGCTGAGCCTCCGCGGCGGCGCGATCCGCTTCAACACGCCGATGCTCTTCGCGCTCTCGTTCCTGCCGATGTTCGGCATCGGCGGCTTGACGGGTCTGCCGCTCGGCTTCGCACCGACCGACCTGCACCTCCACGACACGTATTACGTGATCGGGCACTTCCACTACGTCGTCGCGCCGGGCAGCCTCGCCGCCCTCATGGGCGCGACCTACTACTGGTACCCGAAGATGTTCGGCCGGAGGATGAACGACACGCTCGGGAAGATCCACTTCTGGATGACGATCGTCCCGATGAACTTCATCTTCTTCCCGATGCTCTTCCAGGGCATGCACGGGATGCAGCGCCGCCTCGCGGATCCCACGCTGCAGTGGCACAACCTGCCGGTTCAGGGCTGGAGCGTGATCATGCTGTTCGCGGTCGTGACGCTCGCGATCGGACAGATCCCGTTCCTCTTCAACTTCTTCTGGAGCCTGCGCAACGGCGAGGTCGTCGAGGAGAACCCCTGGAACTCGACGACGCTCGAGTGGGCGTGCCCGTCGCCGCCGCCGCACGGCAACTTCCTGAAGGAGCCGGTCGTCTTCCGCGGCCCGTACGAGTACAGCGTGCCCGGCCACAAGACCGACTACCTGCCGCAGGACGAAGCGGCCTGAGCGCCGATCACGCGAGCGAAACAGGAGCGCGAAATTGAGCACCGCAGCAGCAACCGCAGCCGCAGCACACGGGTCGCAGTTCGACACCAACACCGGGATCTCGCACGCGAAGCTCGGAACGTGGGCGTTCCTCGCGTCCGAGATCATGCTCTTCGGCGGCCTGATCAGCGCCTACGTCATCCTGCGGAGCGGCAGCTCGCACATGGCGATCCCGCCGCGCGCGCTGATGGGCGTCCCGCTCGCGACCTTCAACACGTTCGCGCTCATCACGAGCTCGGTGACGATGGTGCTGGCGCTCGCCGCGATCAAGGAGAACGACATCCCGAAGTTCGCGCGCTACATCGGCGCGACGATCGGCGGCGGCTGCATCTTCCTGGTCGTCAAGGCCTACGAGTACCACCACAAGTGGGAAGAAGGCATCACGATCTCGAGCAACCTGTTCGGCTCGTTCTACTACACGCTGACGGGTCTCCACGTGCTCCACGTGACGGGCGGCATCCTGCTGATGCTGTTCATCCTGATCACCGGTCTGCGCGGGGCGTACTCGCCGGAGAACCACGAGCGCGTCGAGGCTGCCGGGCTCTACTGGCACTTCGTCGACCTCGTGTGGGTCATCCTTTTCCCGATCCTGTACCTCCTGTGATGCGAAGGACGGATTCGAAATGAGCGCGATGGCGAGAGAGCAGATCCACCCGGAAAGGCATCACGACACCGCCGCCGAGGTGCGGATCTACCTGACGATCTTCGGGGCGCTCGGCGCGCTCACGCTGCTGACGGTCGGCGTCGCGTACATGCAGCTCCCGCACGCCGCGGGCGTGGTGATCGCACTCCTGATCGCGGCCGTGAAGGTCTACCTGATCGCCGCGTTCTTCATGCACCTCCGGTCCGAGCACCGGCTGATCAACGTGTCGGTCGCGGTTTGCCTCGCCCTCGTGCTGGTGCTGATCGTGTTCGTGCTGCCGGACCTCGGCATCCACGAGCTGGAGGAGCGTTCGCGCCTCGAGGCGCAGCACTCGGCGGTCTACCACGAGGCGGGCGCCGAGGCGCCCGAGTCGGCGCCCGGCGCTGCGGCGCACGGCGAGGCGCACTGAGGCTCGCGATGAAGCGCACCGGCTCGCGCACCGTCTTCGCGGCGCACGCTCGCGCGCGAATCGGACGCGCGCTCGGCGCCGCGCTTCCGGTCGCTCTCGCGCTGCTCGCGCGTCCGGACGTCGCCGCGGCCTGCGCGGTCTGCTTCGGCGACGCCGACTCGGACTGGCCGGCCGCGTTCCTCGCCGGCACGATCGTGATGCTCGCGCTGCCGCCCGCGATCCTCGTCACGGCCGGCTTCGCGATCTATCGCGCGACGAAGCGCCAGGAAGCGCGCCAGGAAGCGCGGCGCGCGGGGCTCCCGGACGACGGCGATCGCGGCGAGCCGCACGCCCAGCCGTCGGCGCGCCGGCCGCTCGCGCGCGTCTGACCTGGCGCTCAGCCGGACGCGGCGCTCGGCTCCTCGACGAGCCGGCGTACGTCGCCGCGCAGGCGGAGCATCGCCTCGGCGTCGCGCATATCGTAGCTCCCGCGCACGCGACCGCGGCCGTCGATGAGCGCGAAGCGCGGGCTGTGGAGGATCGCCTCGTCGCCCTGCGAGGGGTCGCCCTCGGCGACCGGCAGGAGGAGACCCTCGCGGGCGAGCTTCCGGATGACCGCGTCGTCGCCGGTCAGGAAGAGCCAGCGCGACCGGTCCGCCCCGAATCGTGCAGCGTACTCCGTCAGCTTCTCCGGCGTGTCGCGCGCCGGGTCGACGGTGATCGAGACCAGGCGGAGGTCCGGCACGTCGGCGGTGTGCTTCGCGAGCCGCGACATCTCCTGCGTCATCGCGGGGCAGATCCCGGAGCAGCTCGTGAAGATGAGGTCCGCCACCCACGGCTTCCCGGCCAGGTCGGCGCGCGTCACGGGACGGCCCGACGCCTCGATCAGCCGGAACTCGGGGATCTCGGCGATGACCGGCAGCGGCTCATCGCGATCTCCCGGAAGCAGCTTCGCCGCCAGCACGCCGGCGGCTGCGAGGACGAGGAGGAGGCCGGCGATGCGGACGAGCGGTCGTCCGCGGCCGCTCACGACGCGAGGCTCACGTCGAGCGGACGGGCGACCAGCGCCCGCGCCGCCACGAACGAGAGGATCGCGAACGCGCACGTGATCGCGAACGAGAGCGCCAGCGTCGGCACGTCGGTGCCGACGACGACCGCCGGGTAGAGCGCGCGCCGGAGCGCCGCGAGGCCGTAGGTGAGCGGGTTCACCGCCATCAGCAGGCGGAGCCAGGCCGGGGCGCCGGTCGACGGGAAGAACGCACCCGAGAGGAACCACATCGGCATCAGGACGAGGTTCATGATCGCGTGGAAGCCCTGCGTCGACTCCATGCGCCAGGCGATCAGAAAGCCGAGCGTCGTGAGCCCGAACGCGATCGCGAACAGGACCGCGACGACCACGGCGACGTCGACGACGCCGAGGCCGATCCCGAGGAGCGGCGCCGCGAGCAGGAGGAGAAGCGCCTGCCCGAGCGCGAGAGTCGTGCCGCCGAGGATCTTCCCGAGCACGACCGATGCGCGCGACACCGGCGCGACGAGCACCGCCTGCAGGAAGCCCTCGCGCCGGTCCTCGATCACCGAGATCGTCGAGAAGATCGCCGTGAAGAGCACGACGAGGACGATCGTGCCGGGGAAGAAGTACTCGGCGTATCCCATGTCGGCCGGGGATCCCGGCGGACGGAACGAAGCGGAGAACCCGGAGCCGAGGAGGATCCAGAAGAGGATCGGCGTCGCGAGCGCGCCGACGATGCGGCTCCGCTGACGGTAGAAGCGCACCACCTCGCGCCACCAGAGGGTGGCGGTCGGCAGGAGCACGCGCTGTCTCAGCTCGTCCATCGCCCGGGGCGCTCCGTCACGCGGCGTCGGCGCCGTCCGCGCCCGCCGACCAGAGCCGGTGGCCCGTACGCTCGATGAAGACGTCCTCCAGCGTGGGCTTGCCGACGCTCACCGCCTGGATCTGCCCGGGGAACGCCTCGAAGAGGGCGGGCACGAACTCCGGGCCGCGCGCCCTCCGGATGCGGACCGTCGCTTCGACGACCTCCACGACTTGGTGGAAGCGTTCCCGCACGGCTTCCGCAAGTCGCTGCGGATCGCGGCTCTGCGCGACGATCACGTCGCCGCCGACGCTCTCGCGCAGCTCGTCCGGCGTCCCGAGCGCGACGATCCGGCCGCGATCGATGATGAGCAGGCGGTCGCAGCGCTCGGCGTCCTCCATGAGGTGGGTCGTGACGAGGACCGACAGGCCGTCGTGCGCGCGGGCGTCCGAGAGGTACTGCCAGAGGTCGAGGCGCGCGCCGGGATCGAGCCCGGTCGTCGGCTCGTCGAGAAGGACGAGATCGGGCTCGTGCATGAGGCCCTTCGCGAGGTCGACGCGGCGCTTCATGCCGCCCGACAGCGTCTCGACCCGCTCCGACTCGCGCGCCCGCATCGCGACGCGATCGAGCATGGCGTCGACCCGTCGGTCGAGCGCGGCGCCGCTCATGCCGTAGAGGTGGCCCTGGTGGCGCATGTTCTCGCGGACGGTGAGCTTGCCGTCCAGGCTGGGGGCCTGGAACACGACCCCGATCCTTCGGCGCACCGCGTGCGGCTCGCGGACGACGTCGTGGCCGGCGATCGCGGCACGCCCGCGATCGGGCGCCAGGAGCGTCGCGAGGATGCGGAAGAGCGTCGTCTTGCCGCCGCCGTTCGGGCCGAGGAGGCCGAAGATCTCGCCGCGCCCGACCGAGAAGGAGATGCCGTCGAGCGCGCGCCGCTCGCCGTAGGAGAACGCGAGGTCTTCGACGCGCAGGATCTCGGCGGCGGCCGTATCGCCGGGCGGCTGCACGGCGCTCAGGCGGCGACCTTGTCGACGGTCATGAGCGCGAGCAGCGCCGGCAGGTACAGGACCGAGTACCGCAGCAGGCGGCGCTCGGCGGGGATCGATCGGTCGCGGGCGGCGTGCATGCCGACGGCGAGGAATCCGGCGCCGAGAGCGAGCGCGCCCCAGAAGTAGACCGTGCCGCTCATGTGGAGCACTGACGGCAGGAGGCTCACCGGGATCAGTGCGAAGAGGTAAAGCATCGTCTGGCGCGCGGTGCTCGCTCCGTCCCCGTCGATCACGGGAAGGACGACGTGGCCGCCGCGCGCGTAGTCGTCGCGATAGGCGGCGGCGATCGCGAGGAAGTGCGGCATCTGCCAGAAGAAGAGGATCGCGAAGAGGACCCAGGCTTCGGCCGAGAGCGCGTCACGCGCCGCCGTCCATCCCATCACCGGGGGGAGAGCTCCGGGCACCGCGCCGATGATCGTGCACAGCGAGGTGAGGCGTTTGAGCGGCGTGTAGACCGCGACGTAGAGCGCGAGCGTCAGGACGCCGAGCACCGCGGTCAGCGGGTTCACGGCCGCGGCGAGCTGGGCCGCGCCGAGGAGCGAAAGCGCGGCGCCGAAGCCGAGCGCCGGAAGGAAGTCGAGCCGACCGGCCGGCAGCGGCCGCGACCGCGTGCGGTCCATGCGCGCGTCGCTGTCGCGCTCGAGCACCTGGTTGAGACAGCTCGCGCCCGACGCGATGAGCGCCGTTCCCGCCATCGCGTGCAGGAGCCGGACGACGTCGACCGAGGCGTCCGACCCGAGGTAGTACCCGGCCGCCGCCGACACGACGACCATCGTCGTGATGCGCGGCTTCGTGAGCTCGACGTAGTCGGCGACGCGCGCCGGCTGCGCGGCGATCGCGACGCTTCGCTCGAGCTGCTGCGTCCTCATGCGCGCCTCTCGGACGTCGGCCGGGCGACCGTCATCGCGCCTCCGGCCCGGGCGCGGTGGCGCCGTCGTCGACGTGGATCAGGTGGACGTCGGCGGCCGCACTCCCGCGTGCCGCGATCTCGGAGCGTCCCGCCCGCGGCTGCGTCCCCGGCCCGCGCGTGAGCCCGGTCGTCATGAGGGCGAGCGCGGCGAGCACGGCAGCCGGGACGAGCGTCCAGACGATCTCGACGCGCCGGCCCTCGTCGCCCGCCGACGCGGGCGAGCGGCGGGCGCGCAGGAGGTGCAGCAGCATCGCCGCCTGGACGGCGAAGAACGCGATGCCGGTGAGCCAGAAGATCGAGCTCTGCATGGCGCTTCGTCAGGCTCCCGCGACCGGCGATGCCGGCGCCGGAATGCGCGCGGAGCCCGGCGCGCGGTCGAGAAGCTCCGCGCTCCGGGCTCCGGAGGCTCTGCGGTCGATCGGCGAAGCGCCGCTCACGATGCCTTGAACTTGAAGTCGGAGGTGGCGGTGCCGTTCGCGTCGACCTTCACCTTGCCGGTCTGCGTGCCGTACTTCTCCTGCCACGCCTCGATCGTGTACTCGCCCGGCGGCAGGTTCTGGATCGTGTACGTGCCGTCGGGACCGGTCACCGCGAAGAACGGGTTGTCGACGACGCCGATGAAGCCGTTCATCCACGGGTGGACGTCGCACTTCATCGCGACCATGACCTCGGGCGTCGTGAAGGTGGTCTCCTTCTGCTTCACGAACTTCGGCATCGCGAAATTGAACGGCGGGTTCTTCTTCGGCATCCCGTGCACGTTGTGAAGGGTGCCGTCGTCGTTCATGATCTTGAGCGGCTGACCGACCTGCACGCCGACGACGTGCGGCTTGTAGTGGCACCCGTCCTGGTCGATCGTGACCGGGTCCTTGGGCGGGGGGAAGGGGCCCGCGGGAGCGCCCGCGGTGACGCGCACGAAGACGTTCTGGAGCCCGCCGCCGGGGCCGACGACGACCTCCTCGGACGTGGCGTTCGGGTTCTTCTGCGCGCAGATCGGATCGGCGTCCATCTTCAGCTTGACCGGCGCCGGCGCCGTGCCGTCGAGCGTCACCTTCCCGGTGATCTTGCCGTTCTGCGCCCGGGCCGGAGCCGGAAGGATCAAGGCGCCCGCGATCAGGACGGCGGCGGCCACTCCGGCACGCCGCGCGGCTTTCCCTTCCACCTTCATGGGTTCTCCTTCGCTGATGAGAGGTTGCATGACGGGTATCCGACGGACTCTAGCGAGAGGCGGGTGTGGTCTCCAGCGACCCTAGTCGTGTCTCGAGGCTCGGGTTCGCTGGCACGTCACGATGGGCAAGCTTCTCGCCGGGCGGGCGCGCGGCCGCGACGGTGCCGTTCACGCGACATCGCCCAAAACCAGCGCTCGGATACCAACCCCCGCCCGCCGCGGCAAGCGCCATGCCCGCCGGCTCCGCTGTCCACAGACAGAGGAACACGCGAGCGAGCCCGACCGCGCGCCGCAAAATGGCGCGGACCGCCGGCGCGCGGTATGAGTCGGGTCATGGCCTCCCAGACCCACGATGAGCGCGACCTGGTCTGGATCTTCGACACCACGCTGCGCGACGGCGAGCAGTCCCCCGGCGCGACGATGAACGTCGAGGAGAAGCTCGCGATCGCGCGCCAGCTCGAGGAGCTCGGCGTGGACGTGATCGAGGCGGGCTTCGCCGCCTCGAGCGAGGGCGACTTCGCGGCGGTGCAGGCGGTCGCCGAAGCGCTCGCCCGTCCCGTCGTGCTGAGCCTCGCCCGCACCAAGGAGGCCGACATCCTGCGCGCGGTGCGCGCGGTCGAGAAGGCGAAGCGGCCGGGCCTCCACGTCTTCATCGCGACCTCGGACATCCACCTGAAGCACAAGCTCATGATGAGCCGGCAGCAGGTCGTCGAGGCGGCGGGCTGGGCGGTCGACCTCGCGCGCAAGCACCTGGAACACGTCGAGTTCTCGGCCGAGGACGCCTCGCGGAGCGATCGCGACTACCTGAAACAGGTCTTCGGCGAGGCGATCCGCGCCGGCGCGACCGTCTGCAACGTCCCCGACACGACCGGCTACGCGATCCCCGAGCAGCTCCAGGAGCTCTTCGCCTGGCTGCGCGCGAACGTCGAGGGCGGCGAGCGCGTGCGCTGGAGCACGCACTGCCACAACGACCTCGGCCTCGCCGTCAGCAACTCGCTCGCCGCGGTGCGGGGCGGCGCGCGCCAGGTCGAGTGCACGATCAACGGGATCGGCGAGCGCGCCGGCAACACCTCGATGGAGGAGGTCGTCATGGCGCTCGATACGCGCCGCGACTACTTCGGCCTCCGCACCAACATCCGCACCGAGCACATCTACGGCGCGAGCCGCCTGCTGTCGCAGGTGACCGGCATCACGGTGCCGATCAACAAGCCGATCGTCGGCGAGAACGCGTTCGCGCACGAGGCCGGCATCCACCAGGACGGCGTCCTCAAGTACAAGCTCACCTACGAGATCATGCTGCCCGAGAAGATCGGGCGACCGTCGAACACGCTCGTCCTCGGCAAGCACTCCGGCCGCGCCGCGTTCGTCGACCGGCTGAAGACGCTCGGCCTGTTCCAGCCCGGCCTCGACGTGAACAAGGCGTTCGCGGCGTTCAAGGCCCTCGCCGACCGGAAGAAGAACGTCTACGACGAGGACCTGGTCGCGATCGTCGCCGAGGAGTCGACGCGCGTCCCGAAGCGCTACGAGCTGCTCGCGCTCGACGCTTCCAGCTCGACCGACCGCGCGCCGCACGCGCGCGTCCGCGTCCGCGTCGGCGAGACCGAAGCCGAAGCCGAGAGCGGCGGCGACGGCATCGTGGACGCCACCTACAACGCGCTCGCGGAGGTCGTGACCCGGCACGGCGGGCGTCCGCCGACGCTCGAGCGCTACGCCGTCAAGGCGATCACCGGCGGCACCGACGCGCAGGGCGAGGTTTCCTGCCTCCTGCGCGACGCCGACACGCTCGCGAGCGGGCAGGGCAGCCACACCGACATCCTGATGGCGAGCGCGCTCGCGTACCTCGTCGCGCTCAACAAGCTCGAGTACCTGCGGACGCACCGCGCGACGGAGCCGGTCGCGGCGGATCCCGGGCCGTGACCGCGCGCGCGCAGGCGGGCGCACCGTCCGGGGGCGATCGAAGGAGCGACCGTTGAGCGCGAGAATCGCAGTCTTCCCCGGCGACGGCATCGGCCCCGAGGTGACGGCCGAGGCGATCGAATGCCTCCGGGCGGTCGATCGCCGCTTCGACCTCGGCCTCGAGTTCGAGTCGGCGATCATCGGCGGTCACGCGATCGACGAGACTGGGACGACCGCGCTCCCCGATGCGGCGCTCCGGCTCGCCGAGAAGGCAGACGCCGCGCTCCTCGGCGCCGTCGGCGGCCCGAAGTGGGACGACCCGAAGGCGGCGGTCCGCCCGGAGCAGGCCCTCCTCGGGCTCCGGAAGCACCTCGAGCTCTTCGCGAACCTCCGCCCCGTGAAGACGATCGAGGCGCTCCTCGGCGCTTCGACGCTCAAGCCCGAGGTCTTGCGCGGCGTCGACGTGCTGGTCATCCGGGAGCTCACCGGCGGCATCTACTTCGGGAAGCCGAGCGAGCGCCGGAACGGCGCGCACGGCCGCGAGGCCGTCGACACCATGTACTACACGGAGCCCGAGGTACGGCGGGTCGTCGAGGCGGCGTTCTCGCTCGCGCGCCAGCGCCGGAGGAAGGTGACGTCGGTCGACAAGGCGAACGTGCTCAGCACGTCGCGCCTCTGGCGCGAGGTCGCGAACGAGGTCGCCGCCGAGAACCGCGACGTCGCGTACGAGGACCTCCTGGTCGACGCGATGGCGATGCATCTCATCCGCCGCCCGCGCGACTTCGACGTGGTCGTGACCGAGAACATGTTCGGCGACATCCTGACCGACGAGGCCGCGATGCTGCCGGGCTCGATGGGCCTGCTCCCGTCGGCGTCGCTCGGGACGCGGCGCGCGCGCAGGCGCGGAAAGGACGGCGTCGAGCGCGAGGTGGTCTTCGGCCTCTACGAGCCGATCCACGGCAGCGCCCCGGACATCGCCGGAAAGGGGCTCGCGAACCCGCTCGCGGCCATCCTCTCGTCGGCGATGATGCTCCGCTTCTCGCTCGGCGCTCCCGCCGCGGCCGACGCGCTCGAGCGCGCGGTCGACGCGGTGCTCGCGCGCGGCCTCCGGACGGCGGATCTGGTCGCGCCCGGCGAGAAGGCGGCGTCGACGCGCGAGATGGGGGAAGCGGTGCGGAAAGCGCTCCCGTGAGCGCGCCGCGGGTCGCGATCGTCGGGGCGCCGCTCGAGCTCGCGGCCGACCTCGTGACGCTTCTCCTCGACCGGGGGATCGCGCCCGACCACGTCCGCATCCTCGACCGGGAGGACACCGCCGGCGAGACCGTCGAGCTCGAGGACTTCCGCCGCCGCGTCGAGTGGGCCGCCGGGGAGAGCGTCGCCGGCGCGGACTTCGCGATCTTCTGCGGGCGCGCCGAGATCGCGCGCGAGCTCACGCCCGCGCTGCGCGCGCGCGGCGGCGTCGCGATCGATGCCACGAGCTGCGCCCGCTCCGAGCCCGGCGTTCCGATCGTCGTGCCGGAGGTGAACGGGCCCGCGCTCGGGGCCGTCGGGCCGGGGAGCGTCATCGCGAGCCCGTCGGCCGCGGCCGTCGGCCTCGCGCTCGCGCTCGCGCCGCTCCATCGCGCCGCCCGCGTCCGGCGCGTGACCGCGACCGTCTTCGAGCCCGCCGCACAGCGCGGTCCCGACGCGATCGACGAGCTGTCGCGTCAGTCGATCCAGCTCATGCAGGGCCGCGGCCTCGACCGCGACGAGTTCCACGAGCAGCTCGCGTTCAACGTGCGCGCGCAAAGGCCCGAGGAGGAGGGCGGCTGGTCGCCGGACGAGCTCGCCCTGGCGCGCGAGCTTCCGATCGTGCTCGATGCCGCCGACCTGACCGTCGCCGCGACCGTCGTGCGCGCCCCCGTCTTCTTCGGATCCGCGCAGTCCGTGTCGGTCGAGCTCGAGCGCGAGGTGCAGCTCGCCGACGCCGAGACCGCGCTCCGCGCCGCGCCAGGCGTGCTGCTCGCGGGCAGCGTCGAGGATCGGCTCGCGGTCGCGGTCGAGGCGGCGCGCCGGCGGAAGGAGCGCGCGGCCGCGGCCCACGAGGAGGAGGACGACGATCGCGACATCGCCGAGGAGATGCGCGAGGACGGCCTCGAGGAGATCGCCGAGGACGAGGACGACGAGGACGAGGGCGAGGGGCGCGAGCGCCGCCGCGACGACGACGAGCCCCAGCAGCCGGAAGACCGCGCCCCACATCCGCGCGGCGCGGACGGCGACCCCGAGCCGGACCTCGTGCCCGGCCCCGTCGACGTCTCCGGCTCCGCGTTCGTGCACGTCGCGCGCCTCCGTGTCGACGCGGTCCACCCGCGGAGCCTCCTCCTGTGGATCGCGTTCGACGAGCTCCGCCGCGGCGTCGCGATGAACGCCGTCGGGATCCTGGAGCTCGCGCTGCAGGCGCGCGGCTAGACGGTCGCTCACAGGCCATGCGCTTGCGCGCGATCGTCGCGTACGACGGGACGGCGTACCAGGGCTGGCAGTCGCAGCGCGGGCGCGCGCCGACGCTGCAGGAGGAGATCGAGCGCGCGCTCTCGGTCGCGCTCCGCGAGCCGATCCGGATCCGCGCCGCCGGACGCACCGACACGGGCGTGCACGCGCTCGGCCAGGTGATCGCATTCGACGTGAGCGGCGACCCGTACCCGGCGGACGCCGCCGCCGACGCGAGCGGGGCGTCGTCGCTCGACGCGCTGCTGCGCTCCGTCAACGCATTGCTTCCGCCGGACGTCGCCGTCCGGTCGCTCGCCGGCGCGCGCGCGGAGTTCGACCCGCGCCGCGACGCCGTGCGCCGCGCGTATCGCTACCGCATCTGGAACGCGCCGGTGCGGTCGCCGTTCGAGGGCCGCATCGCGTGGCACGTGCGCGAGCCGCTCGACGTCCGCGCGATGCAGTCGGCCGCCGCCGCGGTCGTCGGCGAGCACGACTTCGCGAGCTTCCAGGGAGCCGATCACGTCGCGCGCGCGAGCATCCGCCACGTGTTCGCGAGCGGGGTCGAGCGCGCCGGCGACGTCGTCACGTATCGCGTCGAGGCGAACGCGTTCGCGCGCCACATGGTTCGGAACCTGGTCGGCGAGCTCGTCGAGATCGGCCGCGGACGGCGCGGACCCGAGAGCATCGCGGCGCTCCTCGCGGCGCGCGACCGCCGGCTCGCGGCCGCGCCCGCGCCGCCGCACGGGCTCGTCCTCGAGTGGGTGCGCTATCCGGAGGGCGGATGAAGGTCGACGTCCGCTGCCGGAAGTGCGGCCAGTCGAAGCGCATGGAGATCGGCTCGCCCGCCGCCGGCCAGCCGCTCGCCGACTACCTCCGTCTCCTGCACGACCGGCTCCTCCATCGCCCGAGCTTCGAGTGCTTCGGCGGCCACCTCGAGCTCCGCCCGCCGCTGCCCGACTACTGGGAGGTCGACTGGTCGACCGTCGGCGACGATTGAGCGCGGCGTGCGTCGCGGCCGCCATCGGCTAAGCTGCGTCCGCGATGGCTCGTCCGTCGCATGTCTCACCACCCGCGGACGTCGCGCGCCAGAGACGCGCCGGTGCGGACCCCGGTCCGCGCGCGCGGGCCGCGGCGTTCGAACGCTACGCGTGGGGCGTCCTCGCGTTCAGTCTGCTGGTGATCCTGTGGGGTGCGTACGTCCGCGCGAGCGGATCCGGCGCGGGCTGCGGGAGCCACTGGCCGCTCTGCAACGGCGTCGTCGTGCCGCGCGCGCCGGCGCTCGCGACCGTCATCGAGCTCACGCACCGCGTGACGAGCGGCGTCGCGCTCGTGCTGGTCGCCGGGCTCCTCGTCGGCGCGTGGCGGACCTTCCCGCGCGGCCACCTCGTCCGGCGCGCGGCGGCGGTCTCCGCGCTCTTCCTCGTGAGCGAGGCGCTGATCGGGGCCGGCCTCGTCCTCCTCGAGTACGTCGCGCACGACAGGCGGATCGCGCGCGGCTTCTGGGTCGCGGGGCACCTCGCGAACACGTTCTTCCTGGTCGCGTCGCTGGCGCTGACCGCCTGGTGGTCGAATGACGCGCGCGCACGGCCGGTGCGTGTGCGGGGAGGGACCGGCGCGCTTCTGTCGGCCGCGCTCCTCGGAATGCTCGTTCTCGGCGTGAGCGGCGCCGTGACCGCGCTCGGCGACACGCTCTTCCCGGTCGCGAGCCTGGCGCAGGGCGAGGCCCAGACGTTCTCGGAGAGCGCGCACCTCTTCGTGCGGTTACGGATCTGGCATCCCGCGCTGGCGCTGGTCGTCGGCATCGTCGCGACCACCGCCGCAGCGACCGCCGCGCGCCGGCGCGGCGACCCGCTCACGCGCCGCCTCGCCCTCGCTCTCGTCGCGCTCTACGGCGCGCAGCTCGCGGTCGGCGTCGCGAACGTCTGGCTTCTCGCGCCGATCCCGGTCCAGATCGCGCACCTGCTCCTCTCGGACGCGTGCTGGATCGCGTTGGTCCTGCTCGCCGCGGAGTCGCTCGGCGAAGCGAGCGCTCGGTCTTCCGCGATCGTCAACTTCCCCAGCGCTCGTCGGTGAGGCCCCAGAACCTCGCCGCGTTCGTGCACACGATCTTCCGGCGCTCCTCCTCCGGCAGCTCGGCGAAGAGCGAGTCGATCACGCGCCGCGAGTACGGCCAGTCGTTGCCGTGGTGCGGGAAGTCGGTCGACCAGGCCATGTTGTCGACGCCGACCTGGTGCCGCACGCTGACGCCGCTCCGGTCGACGATGAAGGTCGCGAGCCAGTGGTCGCGGAAGTAGTCGCTCGGGACGCGCTTCAGGGTGCTTCCCGCCCAGATGCGGTTCCGCCACCAGCGGTCGTCGGTCATCTCGAGGAAGTGCGGGATCCAGCCGACCCCGGTCTCGACGGCCGCCATGCGGAGCTTCGGGAAGCGGTCGAACACGCCCTGGAAGATCATCTCGGTGATGAGCGGCATCGTGAGCGAGAACGCGGTCGCGCCGATGGCGACCGCCGCCGACTTCGACGCGGCGGTCTTCGTCTGCTGCGCCGCGAGCAGGAGGTGGATCGAAACCGGCATGTCGTTGGCGGCGGCCGCGGCCCAGAAGGGATCGTCCTCGGGTCGCAGGTTGTCGCCGCCCGACGGCCACGCCGAGATCGCGACGCCGCGGAACCCTTCCTTCTTCGCGCGCTCGAGCTCCTTGACGGCGGTCTCGATGCCGACGTTCGGGGTCTGGAAGATGCCGATCAGGCGATCGGGGTCGGCGGCGCAGAAGCCTTCCTTCAGCCAGCGGTTGTAGGCGCGGATGCCGGCGAGATGCGCGTCGACGTCCTTGTTCTTCATGAACGTGAGCATCGCGCGCTGCGGCGGGTAGAGCATCTCGGCGTCGACGCCGTCGACGTCCATGATCTTCAGGCGCTCGGCGCCGTCGTGGCAGGACGGGTGGATGTTCACGCCGTAGCGCTTGCCCGTCCACTTGAGCTCCTCGGGGTGCGTGCCGACGCACGTCACGAGACCGAGGGGCTCGGGCGTGTTCGCGCCCATGTAGATCCAGGCGTGGCCGCCGTCGCCGTCGTCGACGAGCTTGGGCGCGGTGTCGAGGTACTTGCGCTCGAGCCATTTCTCCCAGAGGTCGGGCGGCTCCACGGTGTGCGAGTCGGCGGAAATGATGTGATACGAGCGTCGCGTCGCGGCCATTTCAGTCGCCTCCTTCGAAACGACAACTGAATACGCCGCTCGCCGCCCGCTCGCCAGTCGGGCGGGAGCTCCCGCCGCTGGCATTTCCGTCAGGCGCGCGAGCGCTGGCGCGACCGGCGCGGGCGTCGCCCTGCGACGGCCCGGAGCGGTGCCGATCGCCGCGCGGCAGCGGGCTCGGATTCGGGCACGAGCTCGAGCCGGGCGAGCCAGGCGGCGGCCTCGCCGTCGCTCGGCGCCCGCCAGTCGCCGCGCGGCGAGAGCGATCCACCGGATCCGACCTTGGTCGCGTCGGGCATGCAGCTGCGCTTGAACTGGCTCTGCCCGAAGAAGCGCTCGAGGAACGTCCGGAGGTGACGCTTGATCTCGCCGATCGGGTACTTCTCCCGCCACGCGAGCCAGGCGAGGAACGCGATGCGCGCGGGATCGAAGCCGAAGCGGAGCGTGTAGTAGAGGTTGAAGTCCTGCAGCTCGTAGGGGCCGACGAACGCTTCGGTGCCCTGATGCGGCTGCTCGCGGGCGTCGCCGGGCACGAGCTCGGGGCTGATCTCGGTCGCCAGGACGCGCTCGAGGACGTCGCTCGCGTCCGGCCCGAGCCGCCCGGTCTGCGCGACCCAGCGGATCACGTGCTGGATGAGCGTCTTCGGGACGCTCGCGTTCACCGCGTAGTGCGACATGTGATCGCCCACGCCGTAGGTGCACCAGCCGAGCGCGAGCTCGCTCAGGTCGCCGGTCCCGACGACCAGGCCGCGGTGGAAGTTCGCGAGTCGGAAGAGGTGGCTCGTGCGCTCCCCCGCCTGGACGTTCTCGAACGTGACGTCGTAGACCGGCTTCCCGTCCGCGAAGGGATGCCCGATGTCGCGCAGCATCTGGAGGCAGCTCGGCCGGATGTCGAGCTCGTGCGCGGAGCAGCCGACCGCCGCCATGAGCTCGCGCGCCTGCGCGAGCGTGCGCTCGCCGGTCGCGAATCCCGGCATCGTGTAGGCGAGGATGTTCCGGCGCGGGAGCCCGAGTCGGTCCACGACCTGCGCGCAGACGAGGAGCGCGTGCGTCGAGTCGAGCCCGCCGGAGACGCCGATCACGAGCTTCTCGAGGCCGGTGAAGCGGAGGCGCTGCTCGAGGCCCTGCACCTGGATGTGGAAGACCTCGGCCGAGCGCTCGTCGCGCGCGGCCGGGTCGGACGGGACGTACGGGAAGCGATCCCAGCGCCGCTCGGGAAGGCGGCCTTCGGCGCGCGGCAGCTCGATCTCGATCGGCGCCGCGCGGAACCCGCGCAGCCCCGTGCGGTGGCGCTGCGCGGCCTGCGCGAAGGTCGTCTGGCGCATGCGCTCCTGCGCGAGCCGCTCGAGGTCGATCTCGCTCGACACCAAGCGCGGGCGATCCACGAAGCGCTCCGACTCCGCGAGGACCTGCCCGTTCTCCGCGATCAGCGCGTGGCCGTCCCAAGCGAGGTCGGTCGTCGACTCGCCGGGACCCGCGGCCGAGTAGAGGTAGGCCGCGATGCAGCGCGCCGACTGGTTCGCGACCAGCTGCCGGCGGTAGTCGGCCTTGCCGACCGTGATGTTCGAGGCCGAGAGGTTCAGCAGGACCGTCGCGCCCGCGAGCGCCGCGAACGACGACGGCGGGATCGGGACCCAGACGTCCTCGCACACCTCGACGTGGACGGTGAGGAGCGGCTGCGCCGCGAACGGGAACAGGAGGTCGGTGCCGAACGGGACGGCGCGCTGGCCGGCGACGTCGACCGACTGCGCGATCGCGGCGTCGCCCGGGCTGAAGTGCCGGAGTTCGTAGAACTCGCGGTAGTTCGGGATGTACGTCTTCGGCACGATCCCGACGATCCGCCCACCCGCGACGACTGCGCCGCAGTTGAAGAGGAGCTGGCCGATTTCCATCGGCACGCCGACGACGGCGACGGTCGCGAGCCCGCCGGTCGCGTCGACGACCGCGCGCAGCGCCTGTTCCGACTGCGCGAGCAGCGCGCGCTGCTGGAACAGGTCCTGGCACGAGTACGCGGAGAGCCCGAGCTCGGGGAAGAGCACGATCGCCGTGCGGCGCTCGGCGGCCTCGCGCAGGAGCTCGATCGTGGCGCGCGCGTTGAACTCCGGATCCGCGACCCGAACCTCTGGCGTCGCGACCGCGACCCGCACGAGGTCGTGGCCGTGGAAGTCGAAGAAGTCGCGTCCCGGCATCATGGCCTTCATCGGCGGTCGCCGCGGCGCTCGCGAGCCGAGCTCACGCGACCTCGAGCGCCTGGCGGAGGTCTTCCATCAAGTCGTCCGCGTCCTCGAGGCCGACGCTCAGGCGGATCAGGTTGTCCTTGATGCCGATCTCGAGCCGCTCCTCGGTCGTGAGCTCGAAGAAGCTCATGAGCGAGGGCTGCTCGATGAGCGACTCGACCCCGCCCATCGACGGCGCGATCTGCGGGATGCGGACCGCGTCCACGATCCGCGACGCGACCCGCAGGTCGCCCTTCACCTCGAAGCTCACGACGCCGCCGAAGCCGCGCATCTGGCGGCGCGCGATCTCGTGGCCGGGATGGGTCGGCAGCCCGGCGTAGTGCACGCGCTCGACGCGCGGGTGCGCCGCCAGCATCTCGGCGATCCGCTGCGCGGTCTCGTTGTGCCGGGCCACTCGCAGCTCGAGGGTCTTCAGACCGCGGATGAGCAGGTACGCCGCATGCGGGTCGAGGATCGCGCCCAGGACGCCCTGGTACTGGCGGATCCCGTCGATCACGTCGGCGCGCCCGAGGATCACGCCGCCCAGCACGTCGTTGTGGCCGGCGAGGAACTTCGTCGCCGAGTGGAGGACGAGGTCGATGCCGTGGGCGATCGGCCGCTGGTTGATCGGGGTCGCGAGCGTCGAGTCGATGATCGTGAGCAGGCGATGTCGCCGCCCGATGTCGGCGATCCGGTCGAGGTCGACGATCTTGTTGTACGGGTTCGTCGGCGACTCGCTGATCAGGACGCGCGTCTTCGGCGTCACCGCCGCCTCGAGCGCCTCATCGTTGCCGGTCTCGACGATCGACACGTCGACCCCGAACTTCGCGAGCACCGTGCGGCAGAACTGGCGCGTCCGGCGGTAGCAGTCGTCGGTCAGGATGACGTGCTGTCCCTGCTGCACGACCGCGAGGAGCGTCGTCGTGATCGCCGCCATGCCGCTCGCGAATGCGAGCCCGGCCTCCGCGCCCTCGATCGCCGCGCACTTCGCCTCGGCGATGCGCTGCGTGGGGTTGCCGTAGCGCCCGTACTCCTCGCGATCGGCGTTGCCCGACATGTAGTCGACGAGCTCGGCCGTGTCGCGGAAGACGTAGGTCGCCGTCTGGAAGATCGGGGTCGTGATCGCGTTGCCCGGGCGCGGCCGCTTCTCGCCGCCGTGGATGGCCTCGGTGGAGGCGCCCGGGCGGCGATCGCCGCGATGTCGTCGGTCGTCCGGCGTCCGGCTCACGACGCGGCCTCCGCGAGGCGCGACGCTTCGGCCTGCTGCACGTCGATGCAGCGGCGGAGCGCGTCGCATACCCGGCCGAGGTCGTTCGGCAGCTCGATCGGCTCGTTGGCGTAGCGCGCGGCGAGCCCGGGAAGCTTCCTCTGGTGGTACGCCGCCTTCTGGTCGGCGAACTTGAGGCCGTGCGCGGTCGAGATCACGACCACGCGCTCGTCGCTCTTGATGTCGCCGCGCTCGCGCAGCTTGATCAGCGCCGCGAGCGCGACGCCGGTGTGCGGACAGTTGAACATGCCGGTGCGATCGGCCCACGCCGCGGCGTCGGCGAGCTCTTCCTCGCTCGCCTGCTCGACGATCCCGTCGAACTCCTGCAGCGCGCGGACCGCTTTCTTGTAGCTCACCGGGTTGCCGATCTGGATCGCGCTCGCGAGCGTCGCCTTCGCCTGGACGGGCGCGAACTCCCGGAAGCCCTTCTTGTAGGCGAGGTAGAGCGGGTTCGCGTGCTGCGCCTGCGCGACGACGATGCGCGGGCGCTTCGAGATCATCCCGAGGCTCTCCATCAGGAGGAAGCCCTTCGCGAGCGCGCTCACGTTGCCGAGGTTGCCGCCCGGGATGACGATCGTGTCCGGGACCTCCCAGTCGAACTGCTGGACGATCTCCATGCCGACCGTCTTCTGGCCCTCGATGCGGAGCGAGTTCATCGAGTTCGCGAGGTAGACGTTCTCGCGCTCGGTGAGCTCCTGCACGGTGCGCATGCAGCCGTCGAAGTCGGTGTCGAGCGAGAGCACGATCGCGCCGTTCGAGATCGGCTGCACGAGCTGCGCGAGCGAGACCTTGTTGCGCGGCAGGAGCACGACGGCCGGAATTCCCGCGGCGGCGGCGTAGGCGGCGAGCGCGGCCGACGTGTCGCCGGTCGACGCGCACGCGACGGCCGGGATGTCCTGGCCCTGTGCCCGCATCTCCTTCACGACGCTCACGAGCACGGTCATGCCGAGGTCCTTGAACGACCCGGTGTGGGAGTTGCCGCACTGCTTGACCCAGAGATCCGGGAGCCCGATCTCGCGTCCGAAGCGCTCCGCCCAGAAGAGGTTCGAGCCGCCCTCGTACATGCTGACGATGTTCTCGGCGGAGATCTGCGGCAGCACCATCTCCTTCCGGCACCAGACGCCCGAGCCGTACGGCCACTCGGTGGACCGCAGCCGGCCGTCGAACTTCGCCTTCCAGGCGTCGGGCGCCGTCCGCTTGAGCCGCGCCTCGTCGTGCACGACCTCCAGCAGCTCGCCGCACTTCCGGCAGCGGTAGACGACCTCGAAGACGTCGTAGCGCTCCGCGCATGCCGGATCGATGCACTGGAACCAGCAGGTGTGCTTCATGGCGCCCGTTTTAGCACGCCGCGCGAGCCCACGAACGGTGCGGCCTCGCCCGTGGAAACCAGTTGCCAGCGCGTCTTCGCTTTGTGCTGCCTGTGGGCCGCCGGAGCCGTTTGGGCTGGCGCTCGATGGAGGTGGGCCGCCGGAGCCGTGTTTGCGGGCGTCTCGCTCCGGGTCTCACTCGCGGGGAGGAAGTGCGGCCCGAATTGTTTCATGAATCAATGTGGGGCCGGATGATTGTCCCGCTGCTTCGACAGTCGCTCGCTTGCCCGCAGACACGGCTCCGGCTGCGTCGCAGCGGTGGCCCGCCCAAACGGCTCCGGCTGCCTCGGCGCCGTCCGCGGCGCGGACGCCGGCGCCGGGTTCGACGGGACTGCAAGCCGGCTAGATCGGCGCGGCGTGCCTTGCGCTCCTACCTGCCGGCGGACGGTGTGACTGGGTGTGGGTAGTCACGCCCAGCCCACCACCCCAACCACACGACCGCGCGCGGACTCCGGAGAAGGTGAGCCGGGCGCGTTGGTGCGGGCAAGCGAGCGACTGTCGAGCGAGCGGGACAATCACCCGCCCCCACCTTTAAAAATGCAATAATTCGGGGCGCACTTCCGCCCCCGCGAACGAGACCCGGAGCGAGACGCCCGCACAAACGCGCCCGGCGGCCACAGGCACCAGGCAACCAACCGCGCGCGAGCGCTGAGTTCACTTCCCCGTCTTCATCATGGTCTCGGTCATGAAGTAGTCCTCGGGGAAGACGATGTGGCTATAGAAGCCGGCCTTCGGGCTCGACTTGATGCCGGCGACCGTGGCGCGGTTCAGCTTGATGTTCTCGGCGCACTGGTACGCGGAGTTCGAGCCCTGGAGGTAGTCGACCTTTCCGTTCGGCCGCGTGAAGGCGATCGGGTTCCACGCCATCACCTGGAGGGTGTTCAGCAGCTCGCCCTTCCAGTCGAACTTGCGGTTCCAGGCGCCCTGAAACGTGATCTTGTCGATCCAGAGCTCGAGCTTGCCGTAGAGGTAGTACTTGTCCTTCGGCACGCCCTCGACGACCCAGAAGCGACGCTTCGCGAGCACGGCGGCGCCGTGCGGCGCCCAGGCGACGCCCTTCCAGTCCGGGTCCATGTAGCCGATGAACGGAAGGTCGGGCCAATCCGCGTCCCAGCCCTTGCCGTCGATCCACTTCGACTTGGACTTGCCCTCGAGGTTGAGCGACTCGGCGATGCGCATGCCGTCGGTCTCTTCCTTGAGGGTCCACTCGAAGTCCTCCGGCTTGCCGTCGAAGAACGGGCCGTCGTCCTGGCTCATGTCGGAGCCGAGGAAGCCGTCGGAGCGGTTCGAAGGGCTGACGGCGCGAACGCGGCGCAGCGCGGGGACGTACGCCCAGCTGGAGTCGCGCTTGCCGGGATCGCGATAGCGCCACGAGAGCGCGGCGGTGCCGTTCAGGTCCGCCGGCGTGTCGGTCACCGCGAGGAACTGCGAGAGGAAGTTCTGCGGGTTCGGGCGGCGCTCCGACTCGGTGACGCCGTCGTAGTAAGCGAAGCTCACGCGCTGATCCGTCCGGCGCTCCATGCCGGTCGGCGACACCCAGTTCACCTGCGACTCGTTGTACGAGTTCCCATAGTAGTAGAACCGGTAGAACTGGTTCCACACGATCTTGACGCCCGCCTGCGGGTCCTTGGGATCGATCCGCGGGAAGGGATAGCCGAGGATGAAGGGCGGCTGCTGGCCGGTCTCGACGCTCAGGATCTCGCCGGTCGGCCCGATCTTGAACTTTCCTTCGTTGCTCTCCGTGGCCGACTTGAAGTCGGGCGGCCAGTTGTACTTGTCGGCCGGCCACTCGGCGACGGGGTTCTGGTACTCGCCCTCCCGGTAGTGCTTCAGGATCTCCGGCGGCAGGAGACCGTCGACCTGCTTCCACGTGCTCTGGTCGATCTTCTCGCCGGCTTTCGGCTCGTCGGCCCGGCTCGCGATCGGGAACGCGAGCGCGAAGACGAAGGCGACGGCGGCTGCTCTCTGGATTCCACGTTGCATGGAGCGTCCTTCCTTTCTCGACCGGAGGGCGAGGGTCGGGCAGCCCGGCGGGCGGATGAATCGATCACTGCCACGAGGGCCCTTTTCACGACAAGAGCGGACGCCCCGGAGCCGTCCCGCACCGCGCCGGGTGCGCCGCTGGTCCTCCGCGACTGCTTAGACGAGCGAGCCGGCGAATCGTCCAGCCCGCCGGGCTCGCAAGTTCCCGGTCGACCGGGCGACGCGGGTGGCACCGCAGGGCGACGTTCGATACGACGGAGGCTCTCGCCGCGCCGCAGCCGTCGGCGCGAGGTACGGGCCCGCGGCCGGGCTCCAGCAGGGGTGAGATCGATGACCGACGAAGAGCTCGAAGCGAAGATCAAGGCGCTCACGTTCTGGAGCGGCAAGAACTCGATGACGATCGAGGACATGGCCACGATCCAGCCGGGCCTCGCGCGCATCATGCCCGAGATCGGCGCCCGGACGTGGAAGCTCTTCTATGCCGCCAAGGCCGGCAACTGGCCGATGGCGAACTTCCAGTACAAGGAGATCAAGGGCCTCATGGAGCTCGGCGCCTTCATGCGCCCGAAGCACGAGGAGGCGCTCAACCAGTACATGGCCGAGAACTGGAAGGCGCTCGAGGGGCCGATCTCGTCCCAGGACTTCGCCGCGTTCGAGAAGGCCTTCCAGGAAGCCATCGACATGGCCAACGCGTACCACGAGCTGAAGGACAAGCCGTACATTCGCTGGAAGCTTCCCGAGACGCCGCCCCCGGACATGGACCTCGCGCCGCGCGGCGCGGCGAAGAAGTAGGCCGTCCGAGCGAAGCCGCGCGCGCGGCTTCTACGAGCGGGGTGCCGACAGCGCGGCGACGACGTCGGCCGCGCTCGTGACGGTCGCGAACAGCGGCAGCGTGTTCGCGATCGACCAGTCGTGCCACTCCTGCGGCACGCCGGCGCAGCAGTCCTCGACGACGAACATCTCGTAGCCGCGGTTGAGCGACGCCCGCACGATCCCTTCGACCGCGAGCGTCGTCGACACGCCGAGGATCACCAGCTGCTCGCGCCGGAGGTGGCGGAGCATCGCGTAGAGTCCGCTCCCGTACGAGCCGTCCATCGAGCAGGTGCGCCGCAGCACGAAGTCCTCGGGCCGCGGTCGGACCGCCTCGTGGGTCTCGGCGCCCCACGTGCCTTCGACGAGCACCGGTCCGCGCTTGCCCGCGATCTCGTAGATGCGCGCCTTCGGCCGAGGGAATCCCGGCTTGTTCTCGACGTTCACGTAGAACACGGGAACGCCCGCGCCGCGCGCGGCGTCGAGCAAGCTCGCCGTGCGAGCGAGGACGCCGCGGCGATGCACGGCCTCGGCGAGCGCGCCTCCGAGGCCGCGCTTCCCGACGTTCGACTCGTGCACCATGTCGTTCTGAAGCTCGACGGCGAGGATCGCCGCCACCTTCGGCTCGAGCGCGAGACCCATCGATGGGATGGTGACGCAGCGCGGCGGCGGCCGCAACGTTGCGGGGTGCGTTGACATTCTCTGCCGCGTGCCAGTACTGTTCGCCCGCACTCAACGACACAACGTCGCAGCCAGGAGGGGGGCCTATGCACGTTCGTTGGGAGAACTGCGCGGGGTGGTGGCGTCACGCCGTTCGCGGCGTTGCGGGCGCGCTCGTGGCGACGCTGGTCGCGAGCGGGAGCGCGTGGGCGCTCTATCTCGACGAGGACCGCAACATCAGCCTTCGGTTGCGCGCCTACGCGCAAGCGTCGATGGCGACGCAGGGCTCGGAGGTCCAGTCGGATCCGGGGAAGGGCGTCGGGCAGTTCGTGTCCCAGCGCAACTTCTTCAACCCCGAGTTCGAGATCAAGTTCAACCCGTACGTCGAGTCGTGGACGGGAACGAGCTGGCTCGACGAGTTCAGCGGCCGCCTCGCGCTCTGGGGATTCTACGACGGGTACCTCGACTACGGGCCGCAGCAGTACGCGAACCGCGCGCACCAGGCGAAGTTCCACTTCGACCAGAACGGCGCGCCTTTCCCGCACGGCGCGTTCCAGACGGAGGGCTACTCGATCGAGCAGCTCTCGGAAGGCCGGGGGAGCCGGCGCGACACGCGCGACGTCTACGCGCACCGGATCCGCGTGAACGAGGCCTACGTCAACATCGCGAAGGGACCGCTCTTCCTGCGCATCGGACGGCAGGCGATCTCGTGGGGTGAAGCCGACACGATCGGTCTCCTCGACGCGAACAACCCCTTCGACACCACGATCATCCCCGGCGTCTTCCTCGACCTCGACGAGGCGCGCATCCCCCTCTGGACGGCGCGCGCGACCTACCAGCTCTTCAACAACGCCGGGCCGTTCTCGAGCGGCTTCCTCGACACCTACATCGTACCGGGCATGATCGATCAGACGATCAGCCCGCTCCAGCAGCAGAGCGTGAGCCCGTACTCGCTGCCGCCTCCCGCGCCGAACGCCAACACCGAGGTCTTCGACCATCTGCCGGCGTGGAAGTTCGGGAACTCCCGCTGGGGCGTCCGCTTCCAGACGGTGATCGCGCGCAACTACACGACCAGCGTCTGGTTCTACAAGACGTTCCCCACGGACCCGATCTCGGTCTTCCGGGGTCTGTCGCCGACCACCCAGCGCGTCAACGTCTCGACGGAGCACCGCTTGACCAACGTCGCGGGCGTGGCGACCACGTTCTTCTTCGAGCCGCTCAACTCGATCGTCCGGAGCGAGGTCGAGGTCTTCAACAACCAGCCGGCATTCCGCGTCGCGACGAACTTCCGCGCGCTCAGCACCGGCGGACAGCAGGCGTCGACGTTCGACAAGGTCAACATCATCAAGGGCGAGCTCGGCGTCGACCGGAACGTCTTCATCCGCTGGCTCAACCCCTCGAACAGCTTCATCTGGGTGACGGCGTTCGTGTTCTCCTACAATCCCGACGAGACGAAGTTCAAAGACTACCGCGCGAGCGGCCTCCTGAAGCCGTCGGCGATCAGGCGCGAGAAGGAGGGCGGCGCACAAGCAGGCTTGGGCGGGACGGTGATCGATCCCGGCTCGTGTGACGGCGGGTCCGGCAAGTGCGACTACGTGAACGTGTCGGACTTCGACTGGTTCATCCAGACGCATCTTCAAAGCGACTTCATGCACGGCAAGCTGACGCCCGCCATCACGACGATCATGAGCGGAACGGGCGCTCTCACCTTCCTTCCCGAGCTCTCGTATCGCGTGACCGACTACTTCCTGCTGAACACGAAGTACGTGAACATCCACACGTTCGGCAGCATCAACAACGGCTTCGGCGCCGGCCTGGGCGGTGTGCGCGACCGCGACCAGATCTGGCTGCGCGCCACGTACCAGCTCAACTGAAGCGTCCGCCGCGCGCGCTGCGCGGCATCCCCCCTCGAGCGGGCGTCACGGGTGACCGTGGCGCCCGCTTCGTTTGGCGGCCGTTTGCCGCCCCGCGAGAGCGCTCGCTAGACTCGCGGCGTGGAGGCCCACGAGGGGCCGTTGCGTCGCGCTCGCCGTCGGCTCGGGCGTCGCGTCGCGCTCTGGGCGATCGTGCTCGGGGCGGCGGCGATGTTCTACGTCGACCGCCAGGTCGTGACCGGGTTCGGCGAGGGCCGCTGCCGGCAGCGCGTCCGCGTCTACGCGGCGCCGCGCGCGATCGCGGTCGGGACGCAGGTCGACCGCGCCGATCTCGAGGACGAGCTCGCCGATCTGGGCTACCGGCGGAGCCCTCGGGCGCCGGACGAGCCCGGCACGTATCGGCGATCGCGCGATCGGCTCGCGATCTACCTGAAGGCCGCACCCCGCGCCGACGCCTTCGCCGATCGCCCCGCGCAGCTCGTCAACCTCGAGCTCGACGGCGGCCGCGTCCGCGACATCGTCTTCCCCGCGAGCGGCGACCGGACCGACGTGCTCGAGCTCGACCCGCCGCTCCTCGACGGCGTCCTCGACGAGCACTGGACCGCGCGCGCGCCCGTCAAGCTGGGCGACCTGCCGTCGCACGTCGTCGACGCGGTCCTCGCGGCCGAGGACCAGCGCTTCCTCTCGCACCCGGGCCTCGACCTGGGATCGCTCGTGCGCGCGCTGCGCGTGAACTGGGAGGCGCACGAGGTGCGGCAGGGCGGCAGCACGATCACGCAGCAGGTCGTGAAGAATCACTTCCTCACCCAGGACCGGACGTTCGTCCGGAAGCTGCGCGAGATCCCGATGGCGCTCGCGCTCGAATGGCGCTTCCCGAAGCGCGACATCCTCGAGTGCTATCTCGCGACCGTCTACCTCGGCCACGATCGGCTGCTCGGGGTGTACGGCTTCGCCGAGGCGGCGCGCGTCTACTTCGGGAAGCCCGCGTCGGCGCTCACGGTCGGCGAGGCGGCCACGCTCGCCGGCATGATCCGAGCGCCGAACGCCCTCTCGCCGCTTCGCCACCCCGATCGCGCCGAGCGCCGCCGGAACCAGGTCGTCGGCCAGCTCGCGGACCTGGGCTGGATCACGAGCGCGCAGGCGGCGGCCGCGCGCGCCGAGAGGATGCCGCACCCGCCGCGTCGCGCCGCGCCCGCGGAGGCGTACTTCGTGCGAGCGGTGCGCCGCGAGCTCGAGCGTCACTCGCTCGCGCCCGAAGACCTCCGGAGCGGGAGCGCGATCTTCACGACGCTCGACGCGCGCCTCCAGCGCGCCGCGGACGCCGAGGTGCGGGAAGCGGTGCGCCGCCTCGACGCCGGCAAGTCGCGGCGGCGCGGCGCGCAGATCGCGGTCGTCGCGATCGACCCGGCGAACGGCGCGGTGCGCGCGCTCGTCGGCGGTCGCGACTACCTGAAGAGCCAGCTCGACCGCGCGACCCAGGTGCGGAGGCCGGTCGGGTCGCTCTTCAAGCCCTTCGTCTACCTGGCGGCGATCTCCGATCCCGACCTCGGCCTCACCGCGGCGTCGATCGTCGCCGACGAGCCGATCGTGCAGGCGGCGAGCCTCGGCGGCTGGTCGCCGCAGAACTACGACCAGCGCTTCCGCGGTCCCGTGACCGTGCGGCACGCGCTCGAGGAGTCGCTCAACGTGCCGGCGGTCCGCGTCGCGCAGGAGGTCGGCTTCGATCGACTCGCGGCGTTCGGCGAAGCGCTCGCGATCGGCCGGAGCGGCCTGCCGCGCGTCCCGGCGATCGCGCTCGGCGCGTTCGACGCCTCCCTGCTCGACGTGGCGACGTCCTACACGATCTTCGCGGACGGCGGCGAGGAGGTCGCGCCGCGCTTCGTCGAGGCGGTGGAGGCGCCGTCGGGCGCGCCGGTCCTCCGAACGTCGCGGGCCGCGACGCGCGTCGCCGACCCGGCGCCGACCTACGTCGTGCACACGATGCTGGAGGGCGTCTTCGAGCGCGGGACGGCGAGCGGCGCGCGGGCGCTCGGCGTCCGCGACGTCGGCGTCGCCGGCAAGACCGGTACGACCGACGACTACCGGGACGCGTGGCTCGTCGGCTACACGCCGTCGCTCGTCCTCGCCGTGTGGGTCGGCTTCGACGACGACCGCCCGCTCGCCGGCAGCGCCGCGCAGATCGCTCTCCCCATCTGGGCGGCGGTCATGCGACACGCGCTGGCGGGGCTCCCGCCGGCGGGCGTCGCCGCGCCCGACGGCGTGCAGCTCGTCAAGATCGACGCCGCGACCGGCCTGCGCGCCGCCCCCGGCTGCGGCCCCGCGATCACCGAGGCGTTCCTTCCCGGCACCGCGCCGACCGGGACCTGCGTCCCGCGCATCGAGCCGGAACGCCGCGCCGTCTCCGAGCGCCCCGAATCCCCGGAGCCGCTGCGCCGCGCCCGGGCGTTCCTCGGCCGCCTGCTGTCCGCGTTCGGCGCGCGCTAGCCGCTCCTCCGCGCTCGAGCGCGCCAGGCAGCCGCCGACGCTACTCCGCGTAGTAGAGGCGCGCGTAGTCCTTCAGCATGCGGGTCGCGCTGAACGGCGCCGCGAGCGACTTGATCGAGCTCCGCATGCGGGCGACCCACCCGGTCGGGATGCCGCTCGCGTCGCGCGAGTAGAAGAGCGGACGGATGCGGTTCTCGATCGCGTCGAAGAGCGACGCCGTGTCCGCCGCGTCGCGCGCCTCGTGCGACGGCCGGTCGCGTCCGAAGACGTACGGCTCGCCGACGTCCCAGCCGTTCTCGCCGTTCGACCCCTCGATCCACCAGCCGTCGAGGATGCTGCAGTTGAGCCCGCCGTTGACGACGACCTTCATCCCGCTGGTTCCGCTCGCCTCGAGCGGCGGAAGCGGAAGGTTGAGCCACACGTCGACGCCCTGCACGAGCGTGCGCGCGAGGTATTGGTCGTAGTCGTCGAGGAAGACGACGCGGCCGTGGAGCTGCGGCACGTTCTTCCACTCCATGAGCTGCTGGAGGATGCGCTTCGCCTCGTTGTCGCGCGGGTGCGCCTTGCCGGCGAGGAGGAACTGCACGGGCTGCGTCGGATGGTCGAGGAGCGCGAACGCGCGGTCCATGTCCTGCAGGAAGAGGTTCCAGCGCTTGTAGGCCGCGACCCGCCGGGCGAACCCGAACGTCAGCACCTTCGGGTCGAGCAGGTGCGACGCGATCTCGGCGAGGTGCTCGAGCCCGGGCGTCGCGTGCCACTGCCGCCACGCGTGGTTGCGGGCGACGTCGACGAGGCGGGCTCGAAGGCTCTCGTGCACGCGCCAGAGCTCCGCGTCGGGGATCTCGTCCACGCACTGCCACATGTCGCGATCGTCCAGGCGGACCGCCCAGTCGGCGCCGAGGTAATGGTCGTAGAGCCGGCGGATGACGGGGGCGACCCACGTCGCGTGGTGGACGCCGTTCGTGACGGCGACGATCGGCGACCGCTCCGGCGGACGATCGGGCCAGAGCGGCTGCCACATGCGCGCGCACACGTCGCGGTGGCGGACGCTCACGCCGTTCGTCGATCGCGACAGGCGGATCGCGAGCGGCGTCATGCCGAACGGCTCGAGGACGTCCGCGGGATGCCGCCGGCCGAGCCCCAGCACGGTCTCGATGTCCGCGCCGAGCTCGCCCAGGAAGTGCCCGAGCACGTCCTGCATGAGCGCGTTGTCGAAGGCGTCGTTGCCGGCCGCCACGGGCGTGTGGGTCGTGAAGATGCATTGCGCTGCGACGTCGCGGCACGCCGCCTCGAAGTCCTCGCCCGCAGCGACGCGCTCGCGCACGAGCTCGAGGGTCAAGAACGCGGAGTGGCCTTCGTTCAGGTGGTGGACGTGCGGCGTGATCCCGAGCGCGCGGAGCGCGCGCACGCCGCCGATGCCGAGGATGACCTCCTGCAGGATGCGCGTGCCGTTGTCGCCGCCGTAGAGGTGAGCGGTGATCCAGCGGTCGATGCTCTCGTTGTCGTCGCGGTCGGTGTCGAGCAGGTAGAGGGGCACGCGGCCGACGTCGAGGCGCCAGATCTGGACGCGCACGGTTCGCCCGCGGACCGGCACCTCGACCACGACCGGCGCGCCGCCGGCGTCCCGCACGAGCGACATCGGCAGCTGGTCGAAATCGGCGTCGCTGTAGAACTCCTCCTGCCAGCCGTCGGCGTTGATGCGCTGGCGGAAGTAGCCCTGGCGGTAGAGAAGACCGATCGCGATCAGGGGAATGCCGAGGTCGGACGCGCTCTTCAGGTGGTCGCCGGCGAGCATCCCGAGACCGCCCGAGTAGAGGCGGAGGCTCTCGTGGATGCCGTACTCGGCGCAGAAGTAGGCGACCGGGCGATCCGCGCGTGCGCCGGGAAGCGCATGCGCCGCCCAGGTCGCGGCGTCGGCGGCGCCTTCCGCCTCCGCGCCCGCCGGCGTCCCCATGTACTCCTCGAACATCCGGACCGTGTGCCCGAGCCGCTCGACGAAGTGGGGCGTGACGGCGAGCTGCGAGAGGCGCTCGTGCGGGACCTTTCGCAGGAGGAGGAGCGGGTTGTGCTCGCACGCCTCCCAGCGCTCGTAGTCGATGTCGCGGAAGAGGATCGACGCGTTGTTGTTCCAGGTCCACCACAGGTTGCCGGCGAGCCGCCGCAGTGGGTGCAGCCGTTCGGGAAGTGCGTCGGCGGGCTTTCGATCGTGCATGGCAGACCTGTCGGCGTGGTCGGCGGCCGCGATGAGAGCGGAACTCCCGGCAGGTCGGCGCCCGCCAGTTCCCCCGTCCGTCCCCGCAGCGCCGGACGGTCCCGGGCTACCACAGTGACCCGGTGCGGCCAACTTCCGATCGTCGCCGGAGGCCCCTTGACCCAGCTCCGCCGCGCACCTAAATCTGTACCGAACGGTACGGACACGACGGGGCGCGGGCCTAGGGCGCTCCGGGACGTCCGATCGGGCGCGGGCAACCCATGGAAGCGAGCGGCCGAACCAACAAGCGCGTCGCGCAGGGCCAGCGGAGCCGCGGCCGGCTGCTGCGCGCCGCGACGCGTCGCTTCGCCGAGCGCGGCTACTCCGCGACCAGCGTGGACGACGTCTGCCGCGACGCCGGCGTGGTGAAGACCGCGCTCTACTGGCACTTCGACAGCAAGGAAGGGCTCCTCGCTGCGGTCCTCGAGGAGACGGCGACCGCGTGGATCCAGGGCGTCGTCGACACGGTGTTCCAGACCGGCGATCCGCGGGAGCGGCTCCGGCGCGCGATCGACGGCATGCGCGATCTGATCGAGAACCGTCCCGCGCTGCTCCGTATCCTGCACGCGATGACGCTCGAGCGGACGCGCGTCAGCCGCGCGACGCGCGCGGTGCTGCTGCGCGTCTCCGATCGCGCACGCGCCGCCCTCGTGGACGGCCTCGCCGAGGCGATCGGCACGCGACCGGCCGGGCTGGAGGGGGTCGCGGCGATCGTCCTCGCGGCCGTCGACGGCATCTTCCTCCAGCACCAGCTCCGCCAGGACCCGGCCGAGCTCGATCGGCTGTTCGCCGAGCTCGAGCGCGCGATCGTGTTCCTCGTGAGCACGGTCGTCGGCGAGGCGCATCGCGCGGCGGCGTCGGCGTCGCGGGACGAGGACGGCGCGCAAGAGAAATCGAAAGCGGAAGGAGAAGCATCATGAGCTCCACGGAACTCGCGGCCTCGACGGTCGCCCCCCGCACGCTCGCGCTCGACGAGGAGGTCGAGATCTCGACGCGCGCCGCCCAGGAGGAAGCGTACGAGCGCCTCCTGCGGCGCCTGTCGCACCAGTCGGTCGTCAAGCACTTCGACGCCTACGCGGACGTCGACTGGGAGGCGCCCGAGATGCGAATCGAAGTCGGCGACCCGCACTGGCAGCTGGACGCCGACGACCCGCTCGGCGCCACCGAATGGTACCGCTCGCGCGACCCGCGCGTGCGGTCCGCGATCGGCCTCCACATGGTCGCGACCTTCATGAAGATCGGGCTCCAGTTCGAGTCGGTCCTGAAGCGCGGCCTGCTCGAGTTCGCATGGCGCCTTCCGAACGGCGCGCCCGAGTTCCGCTACGTCTACCACGAGGTCATCGAGGAGGCGCAGCACTCCCTCATGTTCCAGGAGTTCGTGAACCGGACCGGCTTCGACGTCCCGGGGCTCGCGGGCTGGCAGCGGGTCGGCAGCCGCATCGTCGTCCGGTTCGCGCGCACGTTCCCCGAGCTCTTCTTCCTCTTCGTGCTGGGCGGCGAGGACCCGATCGACCACGTGCAGCGCGTGATGCTGCGGAAGCGCGACGACGTGCACCCGCTGCTGCGCCGGATCAGCCAGATCCACGTGACCGAGGAGGCGCGGCATCTCTCGTTCGCGCGGCTCTATCTCCGCCGCCACGTCCCGCGGCTGTCGCCCACGCGCATGCGCTGGCTCCGGGTGCGGACGCCGCTCATCCTGGGACAGATGTCGCAGAACATGATGCGGCCCTCGCGCGAGGTGATCGCCCTCCACGGGATCCCGAAGGCCGTCCTGCGCGAGGCGTACGACCGGAATCCGGTGCACCGGCAGCGGACCGCGGAGGCGGTCGCGAAGGTGCGCGAGCTCTGCCGGGAGCTCGGAATCATCACCCCCCCGACCGAGCGGCTCTGGAAGGCGTTCCACCTCTTGCCCGAGGGGGCGATCGCCGCGGCCGCGTGATCATCCGCGCCGCCCTCGCCGCCGCGCCTTGAGCGGAAGGGGGCGCGCGGGCGATGATCCGCACGTGCGCGCTGCCCGCCCGAAAGACCGCCGCTCCTCCTTCGCCGCCGCCGCGCGGTGGGCAGTCGCGATCTCGCTGATCGCGGCACTCGCGGCCGGCTGCGGCGATCGCGCCGTCGGCGGTGCGGGGGACGAGAGCGACCCGGCGGCGAGCGCGATCGCCTACGATCAGGCGTGGCAGATCGCGACCCACAACTCCTACTGGGTCGACCGCGCGACGCCGAACGACCTCCTCGCGAGCGGCGTCGGCGAGCGCCTCCTCGACCAGATGCTCCTCGACGGTGTGCGGACGCTCGAGATCGACATCCACGCCGATCCGGCGCGGCCCGGAGGATTCCGCGTGTTCCACACCGTCCCGGGCAACTCCGTGTGCGCGACGATCGAGGACTGCCTGGCGGCGCTGCGCGCCTTCCACCATGCGCTGCCGCGCCACGAGGTGGTGACGATCGTGCTCGAGCTGAAGGGGATCCTCGAGCCGACCTTCGACGCGCGCCACTCGCCGGCCGATCTCGACCGCGCGATCACGGGCGAGCTCGGCGCGCTCCTCTACCGCCCGAGCGACGCGCTCGCGCGCTGCTCCCAGCGCGGCGTCGCCGCCGGCGCGCCCCTCGCCGACTGCGTCGCCGCCGCCGGCTGGCCGAGCCTCGCCGACCTCCGCGGCCGGTTCATCGTGACGATCCTCGGCAACTGGGACGACATCGGCGACGCGCAGGCGACGCGCGACTGGGTCGACTACGCGACCGCCGCGCCGATCGCCGATCGCGTCGCGTTCCCGATGGCGTCGTCGTGGAAGCTCGACCGCTCCGCGCTGACGCCGCGTCTCCAGGCGCTCGTCTCCCAGGACGACCTCGACCGCGCGTTCGCGGAGACGGTCTTCCTCCAGATCGAAGACCTCGCCGACCCGCACATCGACCCGTTCCTCGCGCGCCGCGGCGTCATCCGGGTCGACGGCGCATTCACCGCGGACGATCAGGCGGCGCGGATCGCGCGCGGCATGCAGCTCCTCCAGACCGACTTCCCGTGGGTGACGGCGGACGGCGCCGGTCCGGCGGAGGCGCTGCGCGCGCTCGCGCCGGCCGCGCTCGCCGACCGCGCGCTGCGCGAACCGGGCGCGCGCGTCTTCCTCGACGCGCCGCCGGGAGCCGACGACGGCGCGGTCGCGTTCGCGTACCGCGACGCGGGCGAAGGACCGACGTCCTGGGAGACGACCGTGTCGAGCCGCCTCGGCGCCGCGGGGTGTCTGCGCGCCGCGGACGCGGTCGTCGATCCCGTGCGCTGGATCGAGGTCTGCCGCGAGAAGGTCGGACCGACCGGTCCACTCGCCGAGACCGTCGCGATCCGCGTCGCGCGCTGCGATCACGGCGACTGTGCGGTCGACTTCTATCCCGGGTCGATCGCGGGGACGGGGCGACCGGGTGACGCGATCGCGCTCGACGTCGCGCCGAGCGGGCGCGGCGCCTGCCTCACCGTCCGCTCGACGGACCTCTTCGAGCTCGACGGCGAAGGGCGCTGGGTCGAGGTTCAGACGAGCTGCTTCGACGCGCCCCTTCGCTTCCAGGGGATCGCGCGGCGGGACGCGGAGGGCGACAGGTCGCGATCGCCGGCCCTGTTCACGGCCACGCGGCTTCGCGCGCGCGGTGGCGCCGCCAGGGAGCTCGCCGCGGACGACTTCGACGCCGTGTCGGTCGTCCCGGCAAACGACGCGAGCGAGAGCGCCGCGCTGCTGCGAGCGGCGACCCCTTCAGCGCCGCCCGGCTGACCGCCGGCGCGCGCTCACCACGGTCCCCACCAGCCCCAGTCCATCGCCGCCGCCTCGTTCGCCTCGGCCGCTTCGACCTGCGCTTCGGCGACCTGCTGCTGCATCGCCAGCTGGCGGTACCGCTGGTACTCCTCCGCCTTGCCCGTGTAGAGGCACTTGCAGCCCTGCGCGTCGGCGTAGGTGTAGACGACGCCGCCTTGCGGGGCGGGGCGCGCGACCATCCGCGTCTGCGGCATCGCCTGGAGCTGCGCGAGCTTCTCGGGCGTGTCGGCGGGCTTCATCCGGAATCCGGCCGCAGCGAGCAGGTTCTCCTTCCGGTGCACCTCTTCCTGCCGCATCGCGGCGCACCCCGCGGCCGAGAGCGTGAACGCCACCGCCGGGGCGAGGAGCCACATCCACCGTCGCATCGCCATGCTCCCTCCTCCTCTTCCTCGGGGTACGGGGCGACACTCCGCCTCTCCGCATTCCGAGAGCGCGGATCCGTTATCCCCGCGCGCGCCCGGTCTTTCAAGCCGGGCGTGCGATGCGGCGGCCGGTGCTCGGCCCCCGCTTCGCTCGCGCGATGTGTCGGACTGCCTCCCGCATGCAAACGGTACACGGCTCCGGGCTCGCGAGCGGTCGCCGGGAAGTCGGCGACGCGTGCGTGCGAGGAAGCAGGTCCTGCGCGCGGTGGGCCGCCATCGGCACGGATCTCGCATCGGCCACCGCCATGACGCGCCGTCGCAGCGGACCTCGCAGCCGGGCGGGCCGGGCAGCGATCGGTCTCGCGACGGCGATCGTCCTCGCCGGCTGCGTCGGACCGGGGAACCGTCAAACCATGCGCTTCGACCTCGCACAGGGGCCCGTCGGGACGGAGGTGACCGAGCGCCAGTCCTACTTCTTCTGGGGTCTCGTGCCGACCGCCCGGATCGACGTCCGCGAGCGCTGTCCGTCCGGCGTCGTCGCGATCCGCGAGGCGCCGGGCGAGGAGGGCGCCCTCGCCTGGCTGCCGACGCTCGGGCTCTGGTCGAGCCGGTCGATGACCTACGTCTGTCGCGCGGACGCGCTCGGTACGGCGCGGTGAGGCCGCGTCGCCACGGGCGAACCACCGCGCCCCGCGCACTGCTCTTCCTCTCGACGCTGCTGCTGGCGACGTCCGGATGCTTTCGCGCCGTTTACACGGACCTCGAGCCCGCGGGAGTCGATCCGGCGCCGGTGCCCGCCGTCCCGCGGTCGTCGTCGTGGCGGAGCTTCTACCTGTACGGGTACCTGCCCTCGGAGCTGGGCGTGGACGCGGCGGCGGAATGCGGAGGCGCGGGGGCGCGTGCGGGAGATCCGCACGCGCCAGACGTTCACGCAGGGGCTCATCCGCATGTTCGCGTCGTCGAGCGGCGTGAACGCCTACGCGCCCTGGACCGCCGAGGTGATCTGCGTCGACGATCCCGTCGAGTGACGGCCGGCGAAACGGGCGGCGCATTGGGGATGCCGCGTCCTCCCTTGACCGGGGACGCGCGCGGGTGCAGTCGCGATCCCGGTGAGATCGCTCGGCGCGTGGATTCCGGCCGTCCTCTTCTTCTCCGTCCTGGGCTGCGCGGACGCTCCGTCCGGCGTCGAGGCGGAGATCGATGCGCTGTTCGGGGCTCCCGCGTATGGCAGCGTCAATCGCACGGAGGCGCGTCGCATGCTCGAGGTCACGCCCGAGGACGACCGGCCCTTCTACGCGGTGACGTTCGCCCGGCATCGCGCGCGCGCCGCGTATCCCGACGGGCGCCCGACCGATCTGACCGGCGCGGACGCGGATGCGCTCTACGGCGACCTCGTGCGCCCGATCCTCGCGGACGTCGGGGCGGAGGCGATCTTCCTCGGCGACGTCGAGCGGACGCTCATCGCCGGCGATGGCGCCGGCTGGGATCGGGTGTCCGTCGTCCTCTACCCGAGCCGCGCCGCGTTCCTCGCGATGCTGAAGCGGTCGGACCATCGCGCGGCCGCGGTCCACGAGGCCGCCGCGCTCGAGCGGGCGATCGCGCTCGTCACCGAGCCGGCGGCGAACCAGGTTCCCGAGGACCTCCGGCGCCTCGATCTGTCGGCGCTGCCGTTTCCGCCGACCGCGAGCGATTCGCCCGTGAACGTCGTGCACCTGATCCGCTTCAACGAGATCGCGCGCTACGCCGATGGCCGCGCGACCGATCTCACCGGTCGCGAGGCGCTGGCGCTCTACGAGCAGCACCGCACTCCCCAGGCCTTTCCGCTCGGCGTGCGGCCCGGGATCGTGCTCGAGGTCGAGGGCGAGCTGATCGGCGACGGGCGCGCGTGGGACGAGGTACGGCTCAACAACTTCCCGAGCCACGCCGCGTTCGCGGAGCTCGTGCGCGCCGAGAGCCTGATCGAAGCCGGCTACGAGGACCGCGAGGCGGCGCTCGCCGACACCTACGCGCTGCTCGTCGCCCCTGCGTTGAACCGCGTCGGCTATCTTCCGCCGTAGCCCGCGGTGCGACGTCGCGGGCGACGGAGCCACGCGCGGGGAGACGGAGTGGCCAGGGACGGAATTGAACCGCCGACACGCAGATTTTCAGTCTGCTGCTCTACCAACTGAGCTACCTGGCCGGACGTCTCGGGGCAGCCCGGGTCGGGTACCGAACGGCCCTCGGGGAGTCAACGCGCCGGTTCCGGCGCATGCGCCTCCACCCAGTCGATCATGACCGATTCGATCTTCGTGCCCGAGAGCGCGTTGATCTCCTGCACGCCGGTCGGGCTCGTGACGTTCACCTCGGTCAGCCAGTCGCCGATCACGTCGAGCCCGACGAAGACGAGGCCGTCCTCCTTCAGGCTCGGCGCGAGCGTCCGGCAGATCTCCAGCTCGCGCTCCGAGAGCTGCGTCTCCTTGGCCTGCCCGCCGACGTGGAGGTTCGACCGGTGCTCCTCCTCGCTCGGGACGCGCAGCACCGCGCCCTGCGGCTCGCCGTCGATCAGGATGATGCGCTTGTCGCCGGTCCGCACCTCGGGCAGGTAGCGCTGCGCCATCACGCGCCGGCGCCCGTCGTCGGTCGCGAACTCGAGGATCGAGTTCAGGTTGCGATCGCGCTGGTGGACGTGGAAGACGCCGGCGCCGCCGCAGCCGTCGAGCGGCTTGACGATCATCTCGCCGCCGAGGTCGGCGAGGAACGCCTTCAAGCGCCGGATGTCGCTCGCGACCAGGCTCGGGGGGATCAGCGTCGGGAAGCGGAGCGCGTAGAGCTTCTCGTTCGCCTCGCGCAGACCCCGCGGATCGTTCAGCACGAGCGTCTTCCGGCGGTCGACCATCGAGGCGACGTGGGTGTCGAAGAAGAAGCTCATGTCGAACGGCGGGTCCTTCCGGAGGAACACGACGTCGACCTCGTCGAGCGGCGCGCGGCGCGCCTCGCCGAGGGTGAAGTGGTCGCCCACCTGCGCACGCACGGTCGCGGGGTGGAGGAGGGCTTCCGGACGTCCGCCGACGAGCGCGAGGTCGCCGGGAGCGACGTAGAAGACCTCGTGGCCGCGCGCCTGCGCCTCGAGCATGAACACGAACGTCGTGTCCTTGTCGATCGCGATCCTGGGAAGAGGATCCATGACGAATGCGATCCGGAGGTGGCGGCTGCTCATGCGATCCTCGCGTCGGGCGGACGCGCTCGGGCGCGCACGACCACCGTGCCCGCGACGTAATCGTGCAGCGCGCGGCGGGTCGAAGCCAGCGCGCCCAGGAAGCCGATCCCGAGCGGCAGCGCGGACGCGAAGTAGCCGACGAAGCGCACGGCGCTGCGCGCGACCCCGATGGGTCGGCCGTCGAGCCGAAGCACGCGCAGGTGGAGCGCGAGCTTCCCGAGCGTCTGCCCCGTCGCGCTGTGAAGGACGACGAAGTAGCCGACGGCGAGCGCCACCGACCCGACCGCGAAGATCGTCGCCACGAGGTCCGCGGCGTCGACGAAGGGATGTCCGAGGAGGCGCTCCGCCGCCAGCACCGCGCTCGACGCGGCCCACACGAGCGCGACGTTCATCGCGGCGAGGACGAGCGCGTCGACGACCATCGCGACCAGGCGCGCCACGAACGACGCACGCGGCGGGGGCGGGGACGGTTCCGCGCGCTGCGGCACGGCCGTCCGCGACGGCTCGGCCGCCTCGGCCTCCAGCATCGTCGGACCAGATGGGCGAGGGTCGACGGGGAATGCCGGCCGCTCCTCCTCCCGCAGGACGGGCGGATCGTCTTCGAAGGTGAAGCGGTCGTCGTCGCCCGGCATCGCGCGATGTCTCACAGACGGGCGCGGGAAACGCCAGGCGGCGAAGCGTCGGCGAGCCAGCTCGATGCCAGCGCCAGGGCCGCGATCGCAGCGGTCTCGACGCGGAGAGTGCGCGGCCCGAGCCCGACCCTCATCGCGCCGCGCGCGACGAGAGCGTCCTCCTCCGCGGCGACGAGGCCGCCTTCCGGGCCGATCACCAGCGCGACGCCCGCTGCCGCCTCGGCGTCGCCGCGGCCCGACGCGCGCGCGATCGCGCGCTCGCGGAGCGTAGCGAGCAGCTCGCCCTCGGCGCGCGGCGACAGCACGAGCGCGTGCGCGAGATCGGTTGCGTCGCACAAGCGGCGCACGAGCTCGTCGAGCTCGACCGGGGCCGCGATCGCCGGCACGACCGTGCGCCCGCATTGCTCGCACGCCGTGCGCGCGATCCGCTCCCAGCGCGCGAGGCGCGACGCGGGCAGGGCGGCCCGCTGGCTCCGCGCGGCGCGGAAGGGAAGGATCGCGCTCGCCCCGAGCTCGGTCGCCTTCTCGACCACGAGGTCGAGCCGCGCGAGGTCCGCGATCGCGACGGCCAGGACGAGCGGCGCCACGGGATCCGCCGCGCCGGCGCCCGCGATCGGGGCTCCGAGCCGGCACGTCGCTCCGCCGGCGCCGATCGCCTCGAGCGTCGCCGCGCGCTCGCGGCCCGGGCCGACGATCGCTCGGAATTCGCCGCCGACGCCGAGGCGGAGCGCGCGCAGGTGCCGGGCCGCGGCGCCGTCGAGGCGCGCGCGATCCGGCGCTTCCGGATCGAGCTCGACGAAGAGCCGCGCCGGCACGTCAGGGGAGCGCGCGCGCGCCGCCCGGAGCGGCGCGGCGGACGGGGCTCGCGGCGGCGCGCGTCGCCGGGCGGCGAGCGAGCTCGAGCACGACCCAGGTCGCGCGGGCCTGGCGGCGCGCGGGCGCGAAGCCGACGCGCGCGAACGCATCCGCGACGGCCCGCTCCTGCGACGCGAGAAGCCCCGCGACGACGAGCCGCCCGCCCGGCCGCACGTGCGCCGCGAGCCGAGGCGCGAGGTCGACGAGCAGGTCCGCGAACAGGTTCGCGACGACGACGTCGAAGCGCCCGCGCGCCGCGGCGAGGCTCGCCGCGACGCGCACCCCGGACGCCCGGTTCGCGCGCGCCGCGCTCGCGGTCGCGCGGCGGGCGACGGGGTCGACGTCGACCGCGACGACCTCGCGCGCGCCGAGCTTCCGGAGCGCGATCGCGAGGATCCCCGAGCCGGATCCGACGTCGAGCGCGCGCGCGGGCGGCGCGCCGCCGCACGCCCGCTCGATCGCGACCAGGCAGCCGCGGGTGGTCGCGTGGTGCCCGGTCCCGAACGCCTGGCCGGGCACGATCACGAGCGGGATCCGGCCCGCGGCCGCCGCCTTCCGCCGCTCCGCCTCGGGCGTCCACGGCGGACAGACGAAGAGGCGCCGGCCGATCGCGAGCGCCGGGAAGTGCGATCGGACCGCCGGGCCGTAGTCCGGCAGCGCGAGCTTCTCGAGCCGGATCGCGCGCCGGGCGAGAGCCGGGTGATCCACCGCGAGGGTCGCGAGCGCCGACGCGAGCGCCTGCGCCAGCCGGCGGACGTCGCGCCCGGGCGGGAAGTACGCTTCGAAGCGCGTCCACCGCGCCGCCTTCGCCGCCGTCCCGCTCGCGCCGGCCGGGCGCGCTCGCCGGAGGTCGCGCTCGCCCGTGACGACGCCGGGCGCGCCGAGCTCGATGCAGACGACGCCGAGCTCGTCGGCGATCTCCTCCGGGACGCGGAGGCGCAGCCGCAGCCAGGGACGCGACGAATGACGAGGCATTGCAGCGGGTTCATATCGCCCGCGTCCGCTGCCCGCGACTTCCGTCGCGTGCAGTGCTCGGGCGGGGCTGCTAGCGTCGCGCCGGTGAGCGGCGCCCCGCGCGCGTCCGGCCGCGCAGCGCGGCCGGCGGACTTCAAGCGCATCGCGCATCGCGGCGCCTCCGCGGAGTGCCCGGAGAACACGCTCGCGGCCTTCCGCCGGGCGATGGAGCTCGGCGCGGCGATGATCGAGTGCGATCTCCAGTTGACGGCCGACGGGCACGTCGTCGTCTTCCACGACTGGACGCTCGAGCGCACGACGACCGGCGCGGGGCTCGTGCGCGAGCGCTCGCTCGCCGACGTGCAGGCGCTCGACGCCGGATCGTGGCGCGATCCGCGCTTCGCCGGCGAGGCCGTCCCGACGCTTCCGCAGATCCTCGACGCGACCGACGGCCGCGTCGAGCTGAACCTCGAGCTCAAGAGCGAGCGCGACGACGGCCGCCTGGTTCTGACCGCGATGGCGGAGGTCACGCGCCATCGCGCGCTCGACCGCGTCCTCTTCTCGTCGTTTCACATGGGCCTGCTGGCGCGCGTGCGCGACGCCTCGCCGCACGCCGCGATCGCGGTGCTGTGGAGCGGCCCGCCGTTCGAGGACGCGTTCCGGTCGGCCGAGGAGCTCGCCGCCGTCGCGCTCCATCCGCGCGCCGACTGCATCACGCCGGAGCTCGTCGCCGAAGCGCACGCGCGCGGGCTCGCGGTGAACGTCTGGACCGTGAACTCGGTCGTGCGGATGGTCGATCTCGTGCAGATGGGCGTCGACGGGATCATCAGCGACCATCCGGGTCGGTTGCTCGAGGCGCGCGCCCGGCTGCTCGGCGCCTGAACGGAAGCCGGTCGACGTCCCGTCCGGGGCGAGTTGACTGGCGTCCGCGTTTCCCCGAAGTACGTTGGGCCATGCCACCCGAAGGGGGGTGACGATCTTTCATGCCGGGAGTCAGGGTCAAGGAGAACGAGCCGATCGAGAGCGCCATCCGGCGTTTCAAGAAGCAGTGCGAGAAGGCGGGGATCCTGTCCGAGCTGCGGAAGCGCGAGCACTACGAGAAGCCGAGTGTCAAGCGCAAGAAGAAAGCGCTGGCCGCGCGCAAGCGCGCGCTGAGGCGCGCCGTCCGAAGCCAGGGGTGAATCGATGAAGCTCGCGACCGGTGTGCCCACCCGCGTCTCCGCGCGGGAGGCGCGCCGGTTCGGCGAGCCGCGCGCGACGGCCGGCCGTTCGGCCGCGACCGCGTCACGCACCGAGGACGGGCTGCGATGATCCCGCAGCCCGTCCTCGAGGAGATCCGCCGCCGGATCGACCTCGCCGCGCTGATCTCCGAGCACGTCGCGCTCAAGAAGAGCGGGCGCGGCTTCATCGGTCTCTGCCCGTTCCACGCCGAGAAGACGCCGTCCTTCCACGTCGATCCCGAGCGCGGCTTCTTCCACTGCTTCGGCTGCAACGCCGGCGGGAACGCCTTCACGTTTCTCGTCCGCACGACCGGGGTGTCGTTTCCGGAAGCGGTCCGGACGCTCGCGGCGCGCGCCGGCGTGATCGTGCCCGAGGCGCGCGCGAGCGAAGGCCTCGAGCGCCTCGCGCGCACGAATGCGCTCGCCGCCGAGCTCTTCGCCGTGGTCCTGCACGAGAGCCGGCTCGGCGAGCCGGGTCGCGCCTACCTCGCGCAGCGCGGCATCTCGCTCGAGACCGCGCGCCGCTTCCAGCTCGGCTTCGCGCCCGCCACCGGCTGGATCGAGAAGCTCGTCGCGCGCGGCCTCACCGAGGGGGACGTGCGCGCCGTCGGCCTTGCCAGCCCGAGCTCGAGCGGGCGCGGGGTCTACGGCCTCTTCCGCGATCGCCTCGTGTTCCCGATCCGCGACCTCGGCGGGCGCGTGATCGCGTTCGGCGGGCGCGAGATCGCGGCGGGCCGCGGCCCGAAGTACCTGAACTCCCCGGAGTCGCCGCTCTACCGCAAGGGGCATCACCTCTACGGGCTCGGGGAGGCGCGCGACGCGATTCGCGAGCGCGGCCGGCTCGTCCTGGTCGAGGGCTACATGGACGTGATCTCCCTCGCGCAGGTCGGCGTCGCGCACGTCGCGGGCGTGCTCGGAACCGCGCTCACCGTCGACCAGCTCCGGCTCGCGCGTCGCTTCGCGGAGGACGTGATCGTTTGCTTCGACGGCGACGAAGCGGGCCGGCGCGCCGCGCTGCGCGCGTTCCCGCTCTACGTCGACGAGGTCGACCTGTGGCCGCGCGCGGTCTTCCTGCCCGCCGGCGAGGATCCCGACAGCCTCGCGCGGAGCGGGGGCGCGGCGGCGGTCGAGGCGGCGCTGGCGCGGCAGGTCACGCTGCTCGACTTCTATCTTGACAACCTGGTCGGCGAGGGCGGGGCCGACCGGACCGCTCGCGCCGCCGGCCGCCTCGCGGAGCTGCTCGCCCGCGTCCGCGACCCGATCGTGCGCGACAAGCTCGTGCGCGGCGCTGCCGGCCGCCTCGGGATCTCGGAGGAGGCGCTCCGGCAGTCCGCGCGCGCGCGGACGCAGACCGCAGGCGCGCCGCGCCCCGCAGCCGGCGCGGCTCTCGACGCCCGTCAGGCGGAGCCGGCGACGACCCCCTGGCGTGGCGGGGTGAGCCGTCGCTTCTCGGCCGAGGCGGAGCTCGTCGAGCTCCTTCTGTGCGACCCGACGACCGCCGAGCGCGCGCGGCGCGAGGGGGCCGTCGCCGAGATCGGCGATCCGGACCTCCGGCGCCTCGCGGAGCGCGTCCTCGCGCGCCGCGCGGAGGCGGACCTCTTCGACGCGAGCGAGCTCCTCGGCGAGCTCCCGCGCGCGATGGCGGAGCGCGTCGTGCGGCGTCTCTCCGCCGGGTCCTCGAGCGACGAGACGCGCCGCGCGGGCGAGGAGTGGTTCGCACGGCGCGCCGAGCGCCGCGCCCGAGCGGAGCGCATGGCGGTCGTGGCGCGACTCCGGAAGGCGGAGGCGTCGGGAGATCGAGAAGGGGCCGCGCGCGCGCTCGCGGAGATCGGCGCGGGCCGCCGGCCGGAAGCGGCGGAACAGAGGCGAGCTGCCGGGCACGAGGAGGACGCGCCCGGCGGGGCCGTCGAGACGCCGCCCTCCGAGCGACCGGCGACACCGCCGCCCGAACGCTGAGCACGAGGACCGGGGCGGGCTGCATTTGCGGCGCGCTTCGAAATCGGCGAGCGTGGGCGACCGGGGGATGCGGGCCCGTAGCTCAGTTGGTCAGAGCGGCCGGCTCATAACCGGTTGGTCCCAGGTTCGAGGCCTGGCGGGCCCACTGGAAAATCAAGGGGTTAGCGGAGCGGTAGGAGCGCGGGGAGGGGCCCTCGTGAACGTTCCGCGAATGTTTTTCGGGCGTCAAGTATGGGTCCATGGGGTTCAGAGGGAGGACGCTCTGGCGTCCCGCCGGTTCTCGGCGAGGTAGGCTTCGAGGGGGTCGATCGCCTCAACCTGAAAGAGCGCGCTCGTCTGTCCGTAGGGCGACGAAAGGATGACGAGCTCGCCGCCGGTCGTCGCGGTGCACGGTCGGAGCGCCCGCAACATCTCGACGTCGGTTGGCCTGCCATCCGTGCTCACGAAGAACGCAAGCTCACCCACGACTGCGACCTTGACGGCGCGGAGGAAGACCGTCCACGACCTCCACGTCGAGAGATCGCGGAAAGCGGGTAGCCCGCCGAACAGCGCGGGTCGGCGAGGGCGTCGAGGATGGAGAACGTGCGGACGGAGCGGCGGGCTGCGGCGTGGCTCACGTCACGTCGTAGCCGGCCGCGGTCCAGTCGAGGTTGCCGAGATCCTCCCGACGTCGGCCCGCTGCTGGTACGCGTACGCCCGCAGTCGGACAGGCCGCCCGTCCCTCGCGACGCAGTCGATCGACGCCGCGAATTCAAGGCGGGTATCGCCATCGGTCTGCACGCGGTCGGTGGGTTCGAACGCGGCAGCTTCGACCGCCTCCACCGCCTCGCGGCCGACGATGTCGATCGCCGCCTCGCGCGTGAGGGGTCCCTTCGTGCTCATGGTCCGTCCTCCCGCTCCGCTCGCTCCTCGCCGCCAGCGCTGGCCTCGGTGGCCGTCGCGGGCACGCTCTCGGCCTGGCCATCCGCGCCGGCAGCGGCGGGAGTCTCCTCGCCCGGCGTGTTGGCCCCTTCTACTTCGTCGCGAGGTAGCTCGTGACGTCGGGTGCCTCGCGTACACGGCGCCGCAGCCCGAGGTCCGTGAGCAGCCCGCGGAGCGTGGACACCAGCGCGTTCCTATCGCGGACGGCCGGCAGCACGGCTCGCGTGCGCTTGTTGATGAGCGTCGGCTGCGAGAGGAGCCAGGCGTCGACGCTGTCGAGGATGCGCTTCGTCGTCACCGCCTCCTCGACGAGGGGCCAGTTCCTGCGTCGTCACGGCGTCGTGGCCGCCCACGTCCGCGATCAGGTCGACCCGCCAGCCGGCCAATGCCTTCGCGACCGTGGTGCGCTGGTCGGGCGCTCGCTTATCAGGGTGGATGCCCGCTTCAGGGCTCTCGCGCCGGGGTCTGCCGTGCGGAAAGCGTTTCCTCGTGACATCCGCCCGGCTTCAACGCGCTCGCCTCGCCTTCGGCCCGCGTTGGGACGTCATCGCGAAGAGCCTTGCGGCGCAAAGGGTTTGGCCCGCTACCCGGACGCGCAATCCGATGCGTTTTCGATCGAAAGGAACTGACCGGAAAGGCCGCTACGGGCGCGTTCGTTCAGGATTTCATTGGCAAATGTTCTTGAGATTAGGATTCGGTCCGCCGCCCCATGCGGTTCCGTATGGATTGCATCCACTCCCTGGGGAATCTAGTCGTGCCGGTTCGATGGTTGTGTACCGCACCGGGTAGCCACTTCCGTTCGGATCGAGAATATCCAGTGCGTAGCAGGCGCTCGGGATCGCTACGACCTTGAAGCAATTGTACGATCCTCCGCATGCGTCCCAAAGGCCGCCGGCATAGTAGAAGGAACAACTGCCAACACAGCAGAACCCCCCGACAAGCAACTTCCGTCACCTAGACATACCCCGGAAATGCCTGGTGTACCGGACCAGCATATAGAGCCCGGTGCTTTACCGGCACAAGGGCTCTGCTCGCATATGTTGCTCTTCTGGTTGCAGGTCTGGCCGCTGGGGCATCCCTTGATGAACCGTAGCTGCGGCGGATCGTCCGACCGCACATCCAGAGCCTCGCACGGTGCGAGTGGTCGGCAGGTACCGGAGTTGCCGACCGCGTTATCTATGCAAGCGAGTTCGCAGCCCTGTCCCGTCGGACATTGCGTCGCCCCTTTAACGACCTCGCCCTGGTCGTAGATGATCCGACCGCAGAGGCCCTTCGTCCGCCGGTATGTGTTCTCTGCCTTTACCGCCTTCGACTCGGTAACGTTGGCGAAGAACGGACCGTCTGGCTTGCTCAGGTCCTTGACTCCCTTGCCGATGTCGAACGCGTGCGACAGCTCGTGACACAGGTTCGGGATGTCGGAGAGAATGACTCCGATCCGGCACAATTTGATGTCGCCGTCGCACGAAAAGGTGATCTTGGAATCCGTCCCCGTGCATCCCTCAGCGCATCGCGCGGGCGGCTGCGATCTCTGGCAAGGAAGACAGCGCTTTGCCCTTCTTTAGTTACCGTCGGTATTCGGATCGGGCACCGTGCCCTTGTCCGCAGCCGCGCCCTTTGCAAGCGTCACCACGTGCCTCGATCGGCGAAGGTGCCGGTAGATCGCCGCACACTTCGACCCCGATCCGGCGAGTTCGGAAAGTGCGGAATCGACCTGCGCAGCGAATACGGGATCGTCCGGCGCATCGATGACGACGAGGGCCTCCGCGGATTTGGGTCCCAGCAGCAGCACAACCGCAACCGCGACTAGACCACAGCTGAGGAGCCGCGTTTTTCTAGCTGGAAGCATGAATCGACTAAACCTAGCGCGAGACGATGGTCCACGGGCGGCTTTACCTCAAAACTGGACAAGGGTTGCCGATGCGCGCCACAGCAGACCCTGGCTGGTATGGCCCCGCGTCCCGTTGGTCAAGGTAAAACGGTTCCCTGCCCAGCCTCCGCCTCGTGCCTTCCCGTCGCTCTTCCTCACTCTATCGAGGCATCGTCGCGACGCCGGCCGGGTCGCTGCAGTTGCGCTGATATCGTGACCGAAAATGACTCAACGCAGTCGCGAATAGCAGGCAGCCGAAACGTGGCGAGGTCGTCGCTCGCGGCAGGCCGCACGTGGCGCGGAGGAAAGTGAGCCACGTGCGCCAGCTCGAGAGGTCGCGGAACGCCGGCAGCGCGCCGAAGAGAGCCCCGTCCTCGAGCGCGTCGAGGATCGTGAACGTGGGGACAGAACGGCGGCTCACTGCTCCTCGCCCTCGGCGGCCTCGCCCGCGGGCCTCTCGTCGCCCTCGACGGCGGGGCTTCCTCGCTTCTCTCGCTTTCCTGCGCAGGCTGGCCGGTCCCGGTGTACTTCTCGGCGAGGTAGCTGCCGAACGTCGGCACCTCCCTGGCGCGGCGGTCCAGGCCGAGAGGCTTGCAGGCGGCGGGTCATGGCGTCGGCGAGCGCCGCCCGCTCGCGCACGACGGACGCGAGAGCGCGCTTCTTCCGATTGCTGATCCCGCTGCCGAGTTCGAGCAGGTAGGCGTCGACCGAATCGAGCATCAGCTTCTCGCGGACGACGAGGTCGACGATGGCCGCGCGCTGGGTCGAGAGGTCGGCGGCGCCGCCCAGGTCGGTGATCAAATCCGCGCGCCGCCGCGCCAATTCGCGGTTTCCGGCTCGGTCCGACGCGAGGCCGTCCGCGTGGTCCGATCGGAGGACGTCTCACTCTCCGCTTCGGCTTCCGGATGACCTCCGCCTTCGCCTCCGCCACGACCACCCCCGCGATCTCTCGCCGCGGCGCTCCGCGCCAGATCTTACGCCGCTCGCATCGGCACTGCCGGTCGTGCTCACGCTGCACCGCCCCTGGCGCGACGGCACGCGCGCGCGCCTACATCGATCACGGCTTGATCGGCGCGCGAACGTGGAACGGCGCGGCCGCGAAGGGGCTTGTCACCGTCGCGCCGTTCACGACGCAGGACTGGTCGGCTTGGTCGGCGGGATCGGGTCCAGGTCCCGTCGAGGCACCCCAGTAGTTGTTGGCCGCATTCAGCCCGGGGCTGCCGTTGTTTCCGATGCCGCAGTTCCCGTTCCCGCCTTCGTTCCCGAAGACGTTGTTCCCCGCGATCCCGCCCGACGAGCCAATGGCGAACAATCCGAACGAGGAGTTGCCGTAGATGCCGTTGCCGATCGCGCTGGCGGATTCCGAAAGATTGAAGCCTTGCCCGTCGTCGGATGTGACGTTGCCGCTGGCGACGCTCGTCCCCCCGACGTCGATCCCGGTGCGGTTCAGCGAGACCTGGTTCCTGCGCACCATGTCGCCCGGGCCATGCGCGAGAATCCCGACGGTCCACAGCAGGACCTGGTTCCCTTCGATCAGCGCGGAGTTGGGGACACTCGCCAGAATCCCCACTCCGGGCCCGGCCACCGAGCTGTCCGCGATGACCTGATCGCCCTTGATCGTGACGTCGTCCGCATCGATCTCGATGCCGCTGCCACCCGCGGCGTCGGGATTCGTCACCGTGAAGCCCTTCCCGGGGCTGCCCAGCTCGACGCGGCCGGCCGTGATGAGCACGTTCGTGCGGACCAGGAAGCCTCTCGCGTCGATCACCGTCGAGGCGGCGCCGTCGCTCGAGGTCAGGGCGAGCGGCTTGCCGACGGCGACGAAGCAGTCGCAGCCGGGAGCGCCGCTCTCCCCGCGGTACGAGCCCGGCCCGACGACGACGTGGTCGCCGGCCGATGCGACATGGATGCCCCGCGTGATGGATCTGCACGGGGAAGCCTTGGAACCACAGCTCGCATCATCGGTGCCGTTGTTCGCGACGTACACCGTGCTCGCGTGAGCGGCGGATGCGAGAACGAAGGAGAGTGCGACCACGCACTGTCGGATCCTACGAGCCATCGCGTATCCCTCCTGTCCGGATCGCGGCGGGCCGCGCGCCACCGATCCTCTTAGGATGATGCGCCGACTCGCGTCGCACGTAAATCGCGCATGGATTCGAGCGCCCGGTCGGCGCCGATGCCGAGCAGCAGGCCGATACCTTCCGCCGTGGCGGCAAGATGCATGCGGAGCGCGCCGAGCGCGACGTAGTGAGGGTCGCTGAGACCCCGCGACTCACTGCGCGCCCGATCGGGTCCCCCTCGCGAAACTGAAACGGAGCGCGGAGGGGCCCCCGACCGTCGTGACGAGGACCATGACGACCAAGGCACCGTAGAGCGAATCGTCGACGATCCGCTTGCCATGGAGCGTGAGGTTGAGACCGACGCCCGCGAAAATGAGCGCCACCTTGCGCCGCGGCACCATTCCGATCGCGATTGACAAGCGATCGAGGCCGCGATCCACGACGGCGAGCGCGCAAGCCTGCTTGCCGATGATCGCGACGAGAGTGAGCCTCTGCTCCCAGCGCGAGGGTCGTCGGGTCGCCGACGCCGCTCCCGACGCTTCCGCCGACGCCGACCCGCACGCCGGCGGTAACGCCACGCTGCAGGCGATCGGAGCCAACCGGTTCGTCCTTTTTCGGGAGCGGACCAGCGACGTCGAGAGCACCATCAGCCGAATGCTGCGCGGCCCCCAGCCGGCCCGCGATCAGGGGGAGATCGACGAGTTCGCTCGACGCCACGCTCGGAAGGCTGGGCCGTGAATGTCTCGTGAATGAACTGCCGCCGAGGCGGGTTCGGCGGCGTTTGCGTGGGGCTCCTCCCCGAGGGGGAAAACCCAGGCAATCGCAGAGGTCGCCGAACGGCGTTTGGCGGCGTTCGGCGCCTCTCCTCCACTCATAACCGGTTGGTCCCAGGTTCGAGGCCTGGCGGGCCCATTCGCAGCGCGCGCCGCACCGCGCCGGCAGCCGCGGAACGCATTTCCTTCGCCGCGAAGGTTGCACGTTCGCCGGCGCGTGGTATTACTCTCGATTTGCCTGCCACGGTGATGGATCGATGAGTTTCCCTGGAGTCGATGCTTGAGCGCCAGCGTGATTGAGGACCTGGCGGCGCTTCAGGCGATCGACCGGCGCAATCGCGAACGCGAGCTGGAGCTCGCGGACATCGAACGGGAAACGAAATCACAGCAGGCACTGCTTGACGAGAAGCGCCTCACGGTCGAGACGCTGCGCGCCGAGCTCGCCACCGTCGGCACCCGTCGGCGGGACCTCGAGTCCCAGCTCGCTCTCGAGGAGCAGCGCATGAAGGAGCGGCGGATGCGGCTCGGCCGCCTCCGCAACGATCGCGAGGTCGCCGCCCTGCAGCGCGAGATCGAGCTGGCGAAGGAGTCGAACGCGCGCCTCGAGGAGGAGGTCCTCACGCTGATCGAGCAGGTCGAGGCCCTCGAGGGAAGCCTGCGCGCTTCCGAGGAGGAGCTGAAGGCCGTGCAGGACAGCCTCGCGAAGCTCGGCGAGACGGGGGACGGCCGGAGCCGCCAGCTCCGCGCCGAGATCGCGGGCGACAGCTCCGAGCGGAACGCGCTCGCGGCGCGCCTCAGCGAAGGCATCCGCAAGAAGTACGAGCAGCTGTTCGCGCGCCGGAACGGCATCGCGGTCGTCGAGGTGCGCGCCGGCAACTGCCGCGGCTGCAACATGAGCCTGCCGCCGCAGCTCTACATCCGCATCCAGCGGCGCGTCGAGATCGAGTACTGCCCGAACTGCCAGCGCATCCTCTACTGGCGGCCGGATCCGGGCGACGGCGCCCGCGCCGACGAGGCCTGAGGACCGCACACCGCGCGCCGCCGAGCGCACGTGCCGGTCGCGAGCCGTTCCGCGCGCGAGTTTTCGCTTGGCACTGCGAAGATCGCTCTCGCGTCGCGCGCGATCCGTCCTTAGAATCGCTCCCGGCAAGGAGGGGGTCGGACGGTCGATCGGGCTTCGCCCGGTAGGAAAGTCCGGACTCCGCAGGGCAGGGCGGCCGCTAACGGCGGCCCCGAGCGATCGGGGGAAAGGCGCGACAGAAAACGAGACGGCCGTCGGGCTTCGGCTCGGCGGTCACGGTGAAAAGGCGAGGTAAGAGCTCACCGGCCGCGTGCGCGAGCCGCGGCGCTTCGTAAACCCCGCCCGGAGCAAGGCCAAGCTGGGGGATGGGCGGCCCGTCCGAGCCCCCGGGTACGGCCGCACCGAGCACGCGGGCAACCGCGTGCCCAGAGGAATGACCGTCGCCCGGCGACGTTATCGCCGGGGACAGAATCCGGCTTACAGACCCCCTCCTGCCATCCCGGCGGCGACCGGGAACCGTCCTCCCGCGACGGGGTTCGGCCCCGATAGGGATCGGCCCCCACCGGATCGAGAGCGCGACCGCCCCGAACCCGCGAGAGCCGAAGATTTCCGGGCTCGGCCGCGTGCAGGGCGGCGTGGAGCTTGGCCCTGACGAACGCGTTTCCGCGTTCCGCCGGAGCAGCTCCGCCCGCGCACGCACGAAAACGCGTGCGCTGGCGACGAAAACTATTGACACGTTCGGCCGAAAGGCCGTATGAGCCCCGTGGGGAAAGGTGGGGACGAGTGGTTATCGAGTCCTGTCAGGCCGCTCGCGATGTTCTCAGGCAGCTTCTCCAATACGCTCGACGACAAAGGCCGCGTCGCCATCCCGGCCAAATTCCGGGAGACCCTTGCCCCGAGCGGAGACGTGAGCCTCATGGTCACGATCTTCGAGGTCGCGAACGTACCCTGCCTCGAGGCGTACTCGTCGCGCGGCTGGCAGGAGTTCATCGTCGAGCTGCAGTCGCGGATCGGCCAGTTCGCCCAGAATCGCCTCCTCTTCGAGTCGGCATACATCGGAAGCGCCCAGGCCTGCCAGCCCGACAAGCAGGGTCGCGTCCTTCTTCCGCAGTCCCTCCGGAAGTTTGCCGAGCTCGAGACGGACGTCGTGTTCGCGGGGGTCGGCAAGAAGTTCAGGATCTTCAGCGCGACCGGCTACGCGAAGGTCCTCGACCAGTACCGCAGCATGCTGCGCGAAAACCCGAACCTCTTCCATGACCTCGGGATCTAGCGCTCTCGCGGCGGTCGCCGACGACCGCTCGCATCGCGCCGACGAGCGAGCCACCTCGCACCATCGCCGCCCGCCGGCCAGACTGGGATCGCCGATGCGCTCGAGAGAGGACGGGCCGGCGCACGAGCCGGTGCTGCTGAAGGAGGTGGCGGCTCTCCTGGTGCCGGATGCGGAGCGGCCGCGGGTGCTCGTGGACGCGACCGTCGGCCTCGGCGGCCACTCCGAGGCGCTCCTCGAGCGCGCCCATCCCGAGTCGCGGCTGGTCGCGATCGACCGCGACCCCGAGGCGCTCGCGATCGCGGCGCGCCGGCTCGCGCGCTTCGGCGATCGCGTCCGGCTCGTGCACGGCCGCTTCGCGGACCTCGCGCACCTCCTGGAAGGGGAGGGCGTCGCGGCGGCGGACGCCGTCCTCGCCGACCTCGGGGTCTCGTCGCTGCAGCTCGACGAGCCGCGCCGCGGGTTCAGCTTCCGGGCGTCCGGCGACGTCGACATGCGGATGGACCAGACGCGCGGCGAGACCGCGGGCGACCTGCTGGCGCGGTCGAGCGAGGCCGAGCTCGCGCAGCTGCTGCGCGAGTACGGCGAGGAGCCGAGCGCCCGCAGGATCGCGCACGCGCTCACCCGTGCGCCGCGCCCCGAGACGACCGACGAGCTGCGCGCGATCGTCGCCGGCGCCGTGCGCTCGCGGAGCCGCGATCGCGACCCGGCGACGCGCACGTTCCAGGCGCTCCGCATCGCCGTCAACCGCGAGCTCGAGGAGCTCGACCGTCTGCTGGCGGAGCTGCCTTCGCACCTCGCGCCCGGGGCCCGGGTCGCGATCCTCGCCTACCATTCGCTCGAGGACCGGCGCGTGAAGAACGCGTTCCGGAGCTGGACCGCGAGCTGCGTCTGCCCGCCCGAGCTGCCGGTCTGCCGCTGCGGCGGAACGCCGCGCGCGCTTCGCTTGACGCACAAGGCGGTGGCGCCGTCGGCCGAGGAGATCGCCCGCAACCCGCGCTCGCGCAGCGCGCGGCTCCGCGCCGTGGAGTGGATCGGTGGCCGCTGAGGCGCGCGCGGCTCGCGCGTGGGGGCAGCCCGCGGCGCGGCCGTCGTCCTCGCCCGTGCGCCGGGCGGGGCGGTGGTTCGCGCCGAACGCGCGGCGTCCCGACGCCCGGGCGGCGCACAAGCGGCGCGCGGCGAGCGGCGCCGCGATCGGCCGCGCCGCGCGCGGCCGGATCGCGCGCGTCAACGTCGCCGCCGGGCTCTTCTTCCTCGCCGTCGGGCTCTTCCACGTCTGGACGGGGCTCGCCGTCGGTCAGCTCGGGTACGCGCTCTCGGATGCCCGCGCGCTCACCGAGCGACTCGACCAGGAGCTCCACGAGCTGTCGATCGAGTACGCGGCGGAGACGACTCCCGGACGGCTCGAGGAAGCGGCGCGCGAGCGTCTGGGGCTCCATCCGCCCGCGCCCGGGCAGGTCGTGATCCTGCGATGACGGACGACGGCGACACCCGCCTGGGCGAGCGCATCCCGTTCTTCGCGGGCGGCCTCGTCGTCGTGCTGGTCGCGATGGCGATGCGCGTCGTGCAGCTGACGGTCGTCGATGGCGACGCGCTCGCGCTGCGCGCGTTCCGCCAGCACCGCGAGACCGTTCGGCTCACCGCGCTCCGCGGCGCCATCCGCGACCGCTACGGCGAGGTGCTCGCCGAGACGATGGTCGCGCCGTCGGTGTTCGCGAGCCCGCGCAAGTACCCGGTGCCGCGCGACGCCCGGCCCGCGCTCGCCGCGGCTCTCGGCGTGTCGCCGCGCCTCCTCGACCGCCGGCTCGATTCGAATCGCGGCTTCGTGTGGCTGAAGCGCCGCGCGAGCCGCGACCAGGCGCGAGCGGCGACGCACCTCGGGCTCCTCGGCGTCGGGTCGCTCGCCGAGGGCCGTCGCCTCTATCCGCAGAAGGTCGTCGGGGCGCACGTCGTCGGGACGGCCGGCGCGGACCTGCGCGGCCTCGAGGGCATCGAGCTCCGCTACGACCGCTGGATGCGCGGTCCGGAGACGGTCCTCCGCGTCGACCGCGACGGCCTCGGACGGGCGATCATGAGCGGCGGCGCGAGCGACGACGTGGTGGAGGCGCCGGACGAAGCGCTCGACCCGCTCGCGACCGGCGCGACGCTGACGCTCACGATCGACAGCGGCCTCCAGGGCCTCGTCGAGCGCGAGCTCGAGCGCGGCGTCCGCGCCGCGAACGCCGACGCCGGGACGGCCGTCATGCTCGATCCGCGGACGGGCGCGGTCGTCGCGCTCGCGAACTTCCCGACCTACGACCCGAATGCGCCCGCCGACGCGCGCCCGGGTGCGCGCCGCAACCGCGCCGTCACCGACGCCTTCGAGCCCGGCTCGACCTTCAAGGCCATCCTCGCGGCCGCCGCTCTCGAGGAGCACGCGATCAGCATGTCGGACGCGCTCCACTGCGAGAACGGCCGCTATCGCATCGGGAAGTGGACGATCCACGACCACCACCCGTACGGCATCCTGAGCGTTCCGGAGATCATCCAGTACTCGAGCAACATCGGCGCGAGCAAGATCGCCGAGCGGCTCGGCCGCGAGCGCTACGCGCGCTACCTCGAGAGCTTCGGCTTCGGACGCCGCACCGCGATCGATCTCCCGGGCGAGGTGCCGGGCATCGTCCGGCCGGTGCAGAAGTGGGCGATGATCGACCTCGCGACCGGCAGCTTCGGGCAGGGCCTGTCGGTCACCCCGGTCCAGCTCGCCGCCGCGTACGCCGCGCTCGCGAACGGCGGCGAGCTCGTGCAGCCGCATCTCCTGCGGCGCGCGGTCGATCGCAACGGCCGCGTCCTGCTCGACCGCGACGACCCCGACGACGCCGCGCCCGTCCGGCGCGTGGTCTCCGTCGAGAGCGCGCGCCAGGTGACGTCGATGCTCGAGCGCGTGGTCGAGTTCGAGGGCGGTACGGGCGGCAAGGCGCGGATCGCGGGCGTGCGCGTCGCCGGGAAGACCGGTACCGCGCAGAAGGTCGACCCGCGGACCGGCCGCTACTCGCGCGACCGGCTCGCCTCGTTCGTGGGCTTCGCTCCTGCCGACGATCCCGCGTTCGTGCTGCTCGTCATGATCGACAACCCGCACGGGCAGACCTACGGCGGCATGGTCGCGGCGCCGGTCTTCCGCGAGGTCATGTCGCGCGCGCTCGACCGCCTCGGAGAGCGTCGACCAGCTCCGCTGCCGCCGCCCGCGCCGCCGCGCCGGACGGTCGTCGCGGAAGCTCCGGCCGTGCGCCCGGCGACCGCGGTCGCGCTCCGGCCCGCCGCATTCTCGGAGGCGTCGTCGATCCCGTCGTTCCTCGGCATGAGCCTCCGCCGGGCGCTCGAGGTCGCATCGGCGGAAGGGCTCGCGGTGGACGCGCGCGGCAGCGGCTTCGTGAAGGCGCAGAACCCGGCGCCCGGCACGGCGCGCGCGGACGGCGACGTGATCGTCCTCGCCCTGGAGCCGTCGGCATGAGCCGCGCCGGAGCCGCTCTCATGGTCGCGTCGGAGTCGCCTCCGGCGGGGGGCGGCGGGCGCGCGCCCGGAATGTCCCTGCAGGAGCTGCTCGCGAGCTCCGCCGAGCCGGCTCGGGTCGTGCATGGCGAAGCCGCGACCCGCATCGCCGGCGTCGCCTGCGACTCGCGCGTCGTCGCCCCGGGCGACCTCTTCGTCGCGATCGCCGGCGAGGCCGCCGATGGGAGCGCGTTCGTCGAGCAGGCGATCGCGCGCGGCGCCGCCGCGGTCGCCCTCGCGGAGGAGCCGGCGCACGCTCTCGGGCGCGCCCGCTGTGCGGTCGTCGCGTGCGGCTCACCGCGCGCGCTGGTCGCGGACGCCGCCGCCGTCCTCGCGGGCCGACCGAGCGAGAGCCTCGCAGTCGTCGCGGTCACGGGCACGAGCGGGAAGACGACCACGACGTATCTCCTCGAGTCGATCCTCGCGGCGGCCGGCCATGCGACCGGGGTCGTCGGCACGATCGAGTACCGCTTCGCCGGCCGGCGCGAGCCCGCGCCCCTCACGACGCCCGATGCGGTCGTTCTGCAGCGGACCTTCGCGCGCATGCTCGCCGAGGGCGCGACCCACGTCGTCCTCGAGGCTTCCTCGCACGCGCTGGCGCTCGACCGCCTGCGCGCGACCGCGATCGACGCCGCCGTCTTCACGAACTTCTCGCGCGATCACCTCGACTACCACCGCTCGATGGACGAGTACCTCGCGGCGAAGGCGCGGCTCTTCCGGGAGCTCCTGCCGTCGTCCGGCAAGGCGAGCTTCGCCGTCCTGAACGCGGACGACGCGGCGGTGATGTCGCTCGCGAGCGAGCTCGTGGTTCCCTTCGTCACGTTCGGAGCGCGCGGCGACGTCCGCCTCGACCGCGTCGAGCACGACGCGTCGGGGACCCGGGGCGAGATCCGGCTCGGCGGCGACCGGCTCGCGTTCGAGACCCGGCTCGTCGGCGCGCCGCACGCGGCGAACGTCCTCGCGTCGGCCGCGACGGCGTGGCGGCTCGGCATCGCGCCGGCGGCGATCGCCCGCGGCATCGCGGCCTGTGCCGGCGTGCCGGGACGGCTCGAGGCGATCCGCGCCGGCCAGCCGTTCCAGGTGATCGTCGACTACGCGCACAAGCCGGACGCGCTCGAGCGCGTGCTCGCGAGCCTGCGCGGCCTCACGAGCGGCCGGCTGATCGTCGTCTTCGGATGCGGCGGCGACCGCGATCGCGGGAAGCGACCGCTCATGGGTGGGATCGCGGCGCGGCTCGCGGACGTGCCGATCCTGACTTCGGACAACCCGCGGACCGAGGATCCGATCGCGATCCTGGCGGAGATCGAGGAAGGCGTGCGGCGCGAGGGCCGCACGCCCGTCGCGCAGGAGGCGCTCGGGCAAACGGAAAGGGAGGCGGTGTATGCGGTGGTGCCCGAGCGCCGCGCGGCGATCCGGCGCGCGATCGAGATCGCGCGCGCCGGCGACGTGGTCGTGATCGCCGGCAAGGGACACGAGGACTACCAGATCGTCGGGACGGTCAAGCATCACCTCGACGACCGCGAGGAGGCGCGCGCCGCGCTCGGCGCGCTCGGCTTCCGCGCGGAGGAGGCGGTGCAGAGGGATTGACGAGGCTCGCGGCGCACCCGGGGCGGCGGAGGCGGTCGGGTACGTGGATCGGGGCGCGACGGGAGTCGCGTCCCGACGGGTGCGCACGAGGAAATGGCCGCCGGCGCGGGGTCGCCGGCGGCGCCGAGGTGGGGCGGTCGGGGGGCCGGGTGCGCAGGCGGTGTGGGGTGGTCGTGGAGGGCGCATCCGGGATGGTGAGAGGGCCAGGGACGGATCGTCCGCTTACTGAGCGAGCGGGCGAGCCGGACCTGGCCCACCGCCATCGGCCATTCGGGTCGGATCGAAGCGGCGGAAGAGCCCGCGCCGGCGCGACCGCCGGCGGAGCGTCGGGGGTGGGTGGTGGAGGTTCGCGGGCGATCGCGGTATCCCCGCGGCGCGCATGGTTCTGCAGTCGGGACGTGAGGGATCATCCCCTCCCTGCGAGACGGGACTCCGCTTCGAGACATGATGCTGTATCAGCTCCTCTATCCGCTCCACGCGACCCACACGGCGTTCAACGTCTTCCGCTACATCACCTTCCGGACGCTGCTCGCCGGCTTGACGGCGCTGGTCATCTCTCTCTGGCTCGGGCGGCCGCTCATCCAGAAGCTCGCGGAGATGCGGGTCGGACAGCCGATCCGCGACGACGGCCCGCAGAGCCACAAGTCGAAGGCGGGCACGCCGACGATGGGCGGAACGCTCATCCTGTTCTCGTCGGTGCTGGCGACGCTCCTCCTCGCCGACCTCGCGAATCCCTACGTGTGGCTGCTGCTGGTTCTGGTGGTTGCCTACGGCGCGATCGGCTTCGTCGACGACTACCGGAAGCTCCGCGGGCGGAGCTCGCGCGGCCTCTCGGCGCGGGGGAAGCTCCTGCTGCAATTCGCGGTCGCCGTCCCGGTCGCGATCTTTCTCGCCAACTCGATCGGCACGGCGGTCCCGTTTCCGGTCCTGAAGAACGTCGCCCCCAACCTGGGCTGGTGGTACGTGCCGTTCGCGGCCATCGTGATCGTCGGGATGTCGAACGCCGTGAACCTGACCGACGGGCTCGACGGCCTCGCGATCGGTCCGGTCGCGATCGCGGCCGCGACCTGCACCGTCTTCGCGTACGTCGCCGGAAACTCGCGCATCGCGGAGTACCTGCAGATCACCTACGTCCCGGGGGCGGGCGAGCTCGCCGTCTTCTGTGGAGCGCTCGTCGCCGCGGGGCTCGGCTTCCTCTGGTTCAACGCCTACCCGGCGAAGGTCTTCATGGGCGACGTCGGCTCGCTCCCGCTCGGCGCCGCGATCGCGACGGTCGCGCTCGTGAGCAAGCAGGAGCTCGTGCTTCCGCTCCTCGGCGGGGTGTTCGTCGCCGAGCTCTTCTCGGTCGTGTTCCAGGTGGTCTCGTACAAGCTCCGCCGAAAACGCATCTTCCGCATGGCGCCGATCCATCACCACTTCGAGCTGCTGGGCTGGCCGGAGCCGCTCATCATCGTGCGGGCGTGGATCGTCGCGGTGATCTGCGCGCTCCTCGCGCTCGCCACCCTGAAGCTCAGGTGAGCGGGGCGGCCGCTCGCGGCGCCGGCGCGTCGCTCGACCTCGCCGGGCGACGCGTCCTCATCGTCGGGCTCGGACGGACCGGCGTCTCGATGTGTCGCTTCCTCGCGCGCCGAGGCGCCCTCGTGCGGGCATGCGACCGACGGAGCGACGCCGAGCTGCCGGCGGACCTCGCGTCGGCGGAGCTCGTCCGCGGCGCCGACGGCCCCGAGCTGCTCGCGGGGGTGGACATCGTCGTGCCGAGCCCCGGCGTGCCGGCGACGGCGCAGCTCCTCCGCACCGCCTGCGAACGCGGCATTCCGGTGCGGAGCGAGATCGAGGTCGCCGCCCGCGCCCTCGACCGGCCGATCGTCGCGATCACGGGGACGAACGGGAAGAGCACGACGACGTCGCTCGTGGGCGCGATGGTCGACGAGAGCGGGCGCCGCGCGTTCACGGGCGGGAACCTCGGGACGCCGCTCGTCGACGCGGTGGACACCGACGTCGACGTGATCGTGGCGGAGGTGTCGAGCTTCCAGCTCGAGTGGGTCGAGGAGTTCCGGCCCGCGATCGGCGTGCTCCTGAACGTGACCGACGACCACCTCGATCGCTACGCCGACGTCGAGGAGTACGCGGCCACGAAGGCGCGGATGTTCGCGCGCCAGCGACCGGACGACGTCGCGATCGTGAATCGCGACGACGCGCGGGTCGCCCGCCTCGCGCGCTCCTTCGCCGCGGACGTGCGGAGCTTCGGCGGCGGGCCGCCCGCCCCGCAAGCGCGGCCGCGTTCCGAGCGCGCTTGTCGCACCGGAGCCGCTGCGACCCTCGTGGGCGACGCGATCGAGATCGCCGAGCCGGACGGCGAGCTTCGTTTCCCGCTCGCGCGCGTCCGCCTCGCCGGCCGCCACAACCGCGACAACCTGATGGCGGCGCTGCTCGCCGGGCGCGCCCTCGGCATCGCGCCCGAGCTCCTGCAGGCGACGATCGAGCGCTTCGCCGGCCTGCGCCACCGCATGGAGCTCGTCGCCGAGGTCGGCGGCGTCGCGTACGTCGACGACTCGAAGGGCACCAACGTCGGCGCGCTCCAGCGGTCGCTCGAGGGCTATCACGACGGCAGCGTCGTCCTGATCGCGGGCGGCCTCGCGAAGGGCGGGGACTTCTCGGTCGCGCGCGAGCTCCTGCGCCGGAAGGCGCGCTTCGTCGCGCTGTACGGCTCGGCGCGCGATCTCCTGGCCGAAGCCTGGCGCGACGCCTGCGAGATCGCGATCCGCGAGCGCTTCGCCGACGCGGTCGCCGCCGCCGTCGCGACCGCTCGTCCGGGCGACGTCGTGCTGCTCTCGCCGGCGTGCGCGAGCCTGGATCAGTTTCCCGACTACGCGGCGCGCGGCGACGCGTTCGCCGACCAGGTGAGGTCCTTGCAGAGATGATCGCCCAACCGGAACCGCTCCGCGCGCCCTACGCGATCGCGACCCAGCGCCCGCGCGTCGTCCTCACCCGCTCGCTCGACGGGTGGATCCTCGGCGCCGCGCTCCTGCTGCTCGGCCTCGGCCTCGTGATGGTCTTCGACGCGAGCTTCTTCATCGGGCAGGAGCGCTACGGAAACCCCTACGCGCTCGTCCGCCGCCACGTTGCCTTCCTCGTCGCGGGGCTCGCACTGGCGGCGCTCGTGCTGCGGATCGACGCGCGCCGGCTCGAGCGCTGGGCGTACCCGGCGGCGCTCCTCGCGATCGCGCTGGTCGCGCTCAGCGTGATCCCGGGCATCGGCCAGGTGCGCGGCGGCGCCCGCCGCTGGCTCTCGCTCGGAATTCTCGCCTTCGAGCCGTCGGAGCTCTTGAAGCCGGCCTTCGTCCTCTACCTCGCGCGCTCGCTCGTCCGGAAGCGCGAGCGGCTCGACGACTTCGCCTACGGCGTCCTTCCGCACCTCGTGGTCGCCGCGGTGCCGATCGCGCTGCTGCTGGTCCAGCCCGACTTCGGCGCCGCGATGGTGATCGGCGTCCTGACGATCGGCATGCTGTTCGCGGCGGGCGCGCGCCCACTCCACCTCGGTGCGCTGTCGGCGGCCGCGCTGCCCGGCGTGTTCGCGCTCGTCTGGTGGAAGCCGTACCGCTGGGCGCGGCTGGTCGCGTTCCTCGACCCGTGGAGCGACGCGGAGCGCGGCGGCTTCCAGCTCGTGCAGTCGCTCATCGCCTTCGGGAGCGGCGGCCTTCTCGGCGTCGGGCTCGGGAACGGGAAGCAGAAGCTCTTCTACCTCCCGGAGGGCCACACCGACTTCATCTTCGCGCTGGTCGGCGAGGAGCTCGGGCTCGCCGGCGCGATCGCCGTGCTGGTCTGCTTCGCCGTGATCGGCCTCCGCGGGTTCCGGGTCGCCGCGCGGCTCACGGACCCGTTCGCGCGGCTGGTCGCGTTCGGCCTCACGTTCCTCCTCGTGACGCAGGCGACGATGAACGTCGGCGTCGTGCTGGGGCTCCTTCCGACGAAGGGCCTCCCGCTGCCGCTCGTGAGCTACGGCGGGTCGTCGATGCTCGCGACGGTCGCGACCGTCGCCATGCTGGTCGGCCTCTCGCGCGAGGCGCGCTGAGCGGAAGGATCGCGAGGTTGCGCGTGATCATCGCCGGCGGCGGCACGGGCGGGCATCTCTTTCCGGGCATCGCCGTGGCGCGCGAGCTCGCGCGCCGCGGCGCGAGCGTGAGCTTCGTCGGCAGCGACTACGGGATCGAGCGCACCGCCGTCCCGCGAGCCGGCTTCGAGGTCGATCTGCTCTCGATCCGCGGCGTGCGCGGCGAGGGCTGGGCGGGCGTCGCGCGCGCGTTCCGGCGCGTGCCGGCGAGCGTCGCGGCGGCGCTCCGCCTGCTGCGCCGGCGCGATCCCGGGCTCGTGATCGGCGTCGGCGGCTACGCCTCGTTCCCGGCGGTCGCCGCGGCGGCGCTGCGCCGCGTCCCCATCGTGCTGCTCGAGCAGAATGCCGCGCCGGGCCTCGCGACCCGGCTCCTGGCGCCGCTCGCCGCTCGCGTCTGCGTGAGCTTTCCCGCGACCGCGCGCGTCCTCGGCCGTCGCGCCCTGGTGACGGGCAACCCGGTCCGGACGTCGGGCGTCGCCGGCTCGCGCCGCGAGCGCGCGGCGGGCGAGCCGTTTCGCGTCCTCGTGTTCGGCGGCAGCGCCGGGGCGCACCGCCTGAACGAGGTCGTTCCGACGGCGCTCGCGCAGGTCGGCCGCCCGCTCGCCGTCACCCACCAGACCGGGCCCCGCGACCGCGACACCGTCGAGGAGGCGTACCGCGCGCTCGGCGTCGCGGCGCGCACCGTCGCCTTCATCGACGACATGGAGTCGGCGTACGCCGAGGCCGACCTCGTCGTCTGTCGCGCCGGCGCCACGACGATCGCCGAGCTGACCGCGCTCGGCCTCCCCGCGATCCTCGTGCCGTTCCCCTACGCCGCCGGCGACCACCAGCGCCTCAACGCGGAGGCGCTCGTCGAGGCGGGCGCCGCGTGGATGCTCGCCGATCGCGAGCTCTCTCCCGACGCCGTTTCCGCCCTCGTCCGGCGCGCGATCGACGACCCGGCCGCGCTCGCGGCGATGGCGGAGCGCGCGCGCGGCCTCGGACGGCCGGATGCGGCGGCGCGCGTCGCGGACGAGTGCTTCCGCCTCGTCGGCGCGACCGCAGCGGGGGCGAGCGCGTGACCGGGCACGGCGGAATGCAAGCGCGCGCGCGAGCGGCTAGAACGACGTCCATCGTGCGCGGCGGACGACATCACGTCCACTTCGTCGGCATCGGCGGCATCGGGATGAGCGGGATCGCCGAGGTGCTGCTGACCCTCGGCTACACGGTGAGCGGCTCCGACGTCGCGCGCAGCGAGACGACGGAGCGCCTTCAGAACCTGGGCGCGCGCATCGCGCTCGGACACGACCCGGACCACGTGACCGCGGGGGTGGCCGTCGTCGTCATCTCGTCCGCCGTCAAGTACTCGAACCCGGAGGTGGCGCGCGCGCGCGACCTCCGCATCCCGGTCATCCCGCGCGCCGAGATGCTCGCCGAGCTCATGCGGATGAAGTACGGCCTGGCGGTCGCCGGGACGCACGGCAAGACCACCACGACGTCGCTCCTTGCGTGCATCCTCTCCGAGGGCGGCCTCGATCCGACGGTCGTGATCGGCGGCAAGGTGCTCGCGCTCGGCACGAACGCGCGCCTCGGCCTCGGCGAGTACATGGTCGCGGAGGCCGACGAGAGCGACGGCACGTTCCTCCTCCTGACCCCGACGATCGCGATCGTCACGAACATCGATCCCGAGCACCTCGACCACTACGGCGACGTCGAGCGCGCCGCCGACGCCTTCGTGGAGTTCGCGAACCGCGTCCCGTTCTACGGGGCGGCCGTCCTGTGCATCGACAGCCCGCGCGTCCGGGCGGTCCTGCCGCGCATCCGGAAGCGCTACGTCACCTACGGGCTCTCGCCCGATGCCGAGCTCAGCGCCCGCGACCTCGTCGTGCAGGGGTTCTCGACGGCCTTCACCGCCGTCCGCGGCGGCGACGACCTCGGCCGCGTCGAGATGCGGATGCCGGGGCGGCACGTCGCGCAGAATGCGCTCGCGACGATCGCCGCCGGAGCCGAGCTCGGCATCCCGTTCGCGACCTGCGCCCGCGCCCTCGCGAGCTTCACCGGCATCCACCGCCGCTTCGAGCTCCGCGGCGAGGCGCGCGGCGTGATGGTGATCGACGACTACGGCCATCACCCCGAGGAGATCCGCGTCACGCTGCGCGCGGCGCGCGAGGCGCTCGACCGCCGGCTCGTCGCCGCCTTCCAGCCGCATCGCTTCACCCGCACGCGCGATCTCTTCGCCGACTTCCTCGACGCGTTCGACGACGCGGACGTCGTGTTCGTGACCGAGATCTACTCGGCCGGAGAGGAGGCGATCGACGGCGTGAGCGGCGCGGCGCTCGCACAGGCGCTGAAGGCGCGTGGCCACGCCGACGTCCGCTTCGTCCCCGAGCGCGGCGCGCTCGCCGAGCGCATTGCCGAGGAGGCGCGCTCGGGCGACGTCGTCGTCCTGCTCGGGGCGGGCGACGTCGTGAAGACCGGTCCGGAGCTGCTGGCCGCGCTGCGCGGCCCGCACCTCGAGGCCGTCCGGCGGGTCAAGTGAGATGAGCGCCGGCGCCGCCGCCCTCGCGCGCGACGACCCCGCCGTCCCGGGCGTCGCGATCCGCCGCAGCGAGCCGATGTCGCGCCACACGTCGATGCGGGTCGGCGGCCCGGCGGAGCTCTTCTGCGAGGTCGAGAGCGCGGGCGCGCTGGCCGCGAGCCTGCGCTGGGCGAAGGCTCAGTCGCTCCCGGTCTTCGTGCTGGGCGGCGGGACGAACCTCGTCGTCGCCGATGCCGGGATCCCGGGCTTGACGGTCAAGCTCGGCCGATCGTTCTCGAGGACGCGCTGGGACGACAGCGCCGGCGGCGCGCGCGTCGTCGTCGGCGGGGCCGCCAACTTCAAGCGCCTCGCCCTCGACGCGATCGCGCGCGGCTTCGCCGGCCTGGAGTTCGCCGAGGGGATCCCGGGGACCGTCGGCGGCGGGCTCCTCATGAACGCGGGCGCGTTCGGCGGGGAGATCTCGCAGGTCGTCGAGGCGATCGCCGGGGTGACGCGGTCGGGCGACGAGGTGCGGCTCGCCCGCGAGGAACTCGCCTTCGCGTATCGCCGTCTCGACCTCCCGCTCGGTTTCGTCGTGACGTCGGTGGAGATCCGGCTCGCGCGCGGCGACCGGGACGCGATCGACCGGCGCGCCGCCGACGCGAAGCGGAAGCGCGGCCGCGGCCAGCCGCTCGGGCTTCCCAACGCGGGATCGATCTTCAAGAATCCGCCCGGCGACTTCGCGGGGCGCCTGATCGAGATCGTGGGGTTGAAGGGCGCGCGCGCGGGCGGCGCCGAGATCTCGCCCCAGCACGCGAACTTCATCGTGAACGTCGGCGGGGCGCGCGCCGCGGACGTGCGCGCGCTCATGCGCCTCGTGCAGGAGACGGTGTGGCGCCGGCGCGGCGTCTGGCTGCAGCCGGAGGTGAAGCTGGTGGGCGACTGGGAGGCGGCGGAGGCGCGGTGAGCGGCGGACGGCAGGGCGGTGGCGGTGGGGGTGCGATGCGAAGCTGGGTGGTGACGGGGCGATATCGCGGGGCGCGGATCGGGGTGCTGAGCGGCGGCCTCTCCTCCGAGCGCGAGGTCGCGGAGCGGAGCGCGCGTGCCGCGGCGGCCGCGCTGCGAGAGCGCGGCTACGACGTCGTCGAGATCGCGGTCGGCCGGGACGTGGCCGCCGACCTCCGCGCCGAGCGCGTCGAGGTCGCGTTCAACGCGCTCCACGGCCGCTACGGCGAGGACGGCTGCATCCAGGGCCTCCTCGAGACGATGGCGATTCCCTACACCGGCGCGGGAGTCCTCGGGAGCGCGATCGCGATGGACAAGTGGCTCTCGAAGCAGCTCCTCGTCGCCGCCGGCATCCCGACCGCGACGGCCTGCCTGCTCCGCTCCGGCGATCCCGCCGGCCGCCTTCCGGCTCCGTTCCCGCTCGTCTTCAAGCCGCGCGGCGAAGGGTCGAGCAACGGCGTCTCGATCGTCCACGGCGCCGGCGAGCTCGAGGGCGCGGCCGCGCTCGCGCGCCGCTACGACCCGGACGTGATCGTCGAGGAGTACGTGCCGGGACGGGAGGTGACGGTCGCGGTGCTGGACGACGTCGCGCTCGCGGCCATGGAGGTCGTCCCGCTCGGCGACGAGATGCACAGCTACGACGTGAAGTACACGCCCGGGCGCGAGGAGTTCCGGATCCCGGCGCCGCTCGGCGACCACTACCAGCGCGCGCTCGACGTCGCCGCCGCCGCCCACCGCACGCTCCTCGCCGGCCCGTACAGCCGCGTCGACCTGCGCGTGCGCGACGACGGCGCGCCGGTCGTGCTCGAGTGCAACACGCTCCCCGGGCTGCACGAGCTCGGGTGGTTTCCGAGGATGGCGTCGCATGCCGGCATCGCGTTCGGCGACCTCATCGAGATGATCCTCGATCGCGCGCGGCTGAACGTGCGCGAGACGCGCCTCGAGGGCGCGCGATGAGAGCGCGTCGTCGCTCCACGGGCGCGCGCGCTTCGCTGCGCGAGGTCGTCGCGCGCGCGTGGCGCAGCGCGCGCGATCGCCGACGGAACACCGTTTTTTTTCTCCTCGCGCTGGCAATGTGCTTTACAGTCGGGCCCTTTTTGCGCTACTGCAGGGACCATCGCTACTTCGCCGTGCGGACGGTCGAGGTGCAGGGCCAGCGACGTCTCGACGCGGCGCAGGTGCGGGTGTGGTTGGGCATGGTGGAGGGGAGGAGCATCTGGGCGACTTCGCCTCGGGACCTCGAGGCGCGGCTCGAGCAGCACACGGCGATCGCGCACGCCGAGGTCCGTCGCGTCCTTCCGGACCGCCTCCGCGTCCGGGTGACCGAGCGCGCGCCGCGCGCGCTGGTGCGGCGCGGGGCCGGGGCCTTCCTCGTCGACCGCGCCGGCGTCGTGATCGAGGAGACGTCGCTCGCGGCCGGCGATCTGCCGATCATCACGCTGCTCGACGCGGCCGCCGCCCGCGCCGAACATCCCGTCCCGAGCGTGCCGTCCGGCGCCGCGGCCGTTCCCGCTCCACCGGCAGCGGGAGCGCCCGCGCGCTCGGCTGCCGGGCACTCGAAGGATCGCGCTTCGAAAGCGCCTGCGCCCGCGGCGATCGCGGCAGCGGCCGCTGCGACCGCGTCCGCCGGCACCAACGTCACGCCGCCAGCCGCGGGCACGCACGGCGACGCCGCTGCGGCCGCGCACGGCCAAGCAGCCGCCGAGTGGACGCCGGACGCCCGACAGCTCCGCCAGGCGGTCTCGGTCGCACGTCTCCTCGAGGACGGCGCGGCCGGTGTCGCGATCTCCGAGCTCGCCCTGTCGGGAGGCGCGGTGGCGGAGCGGCCGGAGGTGGTCGCGTACTCGAGCGACGGGCGCCTCACGATCCGCCTCGGCTGGGGTGCCTGGCGCCGGAAGCTCGCCGCCGTGCGCCGCGTGCTCGCCTACGAGTCGCGCGCGGCTGCGACCGGAACCGGCGCCCCGGGCCGCCTCGGCCGCGATGTCGCGCCCGCCTTCGAGCCGGCCGGCACCGTCGACGCCCGCGATCCGGCGAACGTGGTCGCGCGCTGGGCGGCCGCCGGAGCGATCTGAGAGGTCGCGTGTCGATGGCGCGCAAGCAGGCGATCACCGTCGCTCTCGACATCGGCACGCACAAGACGTCGGTGCTGGTCGCGGCCGTCGAGCCGGGCGGCGTGCAGGTCCTCGGCGCCGGGTCCGCGCCGTCGCACGGGCTCAAGCGCGGCATGGTCGTGAACATCGACACGACGGTGCATTCGATCGAGCGCGCCGTGCACGAGGCCGAGTCGATGGCCGACTGCGAGATCCACTCGGTCATCGCGAGCCTCAGCGGAAACCATGTCCGCGGCTTCAACAGCCACGGCATGGTCCCGATCAAGACGCGCGAGGTGACGGCTGGCGACGTCGAGCACGTGCTCGACGCCGCGCGCGCGGTCGCGCTTCCGGCCGATCGCGAGGTCCTGCACGTGCTCCCGCAGGAGTACATCATCGACGATCAGGACGGCATCACCGAGCCGCAGGGCATGGCGGGCGTGCGGCTCGAGGCGCGCGTGCACGTGCTCACGGGATCGACGGCCGCGGCGCAGAACGTCGTGAAGTGCTGCAACCGCGCCGGGCTCGCGGTCTCGCAGGTCGTCCTCTCGCCGCTCGCCTCGGCGACCGCCGTCCTGAGCGACGAGGAGCGCGATCTCGGCGTCGCGCTGATCGACGTCGGCGGCGGGACGAGCGACCTGATCGTCTACCACGGCGGCTCGGTGCGCCACACGGCGGTGCTCGGGCTCGGCGGGAGCCAGCTCACCAACGACATCGCGGCCGGCCTCAGGACGCCCGCGGTCGAGGCGGAGAAGCTGAAGCAGCGCTACGGGTCGGCGATCTCGGAATCGATCGCGAGCGAGGAGACGCTCGAGGTGCCGAGCGTCGGTGGTCGCGGCCCGCGCGTCCTCTCGCGCCAGATCCTCGCCGAGATCATCGAGCCGCGCGTCGAGGAGATCCTCACGCTGGTGTCGCGCGAGCTCGTGCGCGCCGGGGTCGAGGGCATGCTCGCTTCGGGCGTCGTGCTGACCGGCGGAACCGCGAGCCTCGATGGAATCGCGCGGCTCGCGGAGAAGGTCTTCGACGTGCCGGTCCGCATCGGTGCACCCGCCGACGTCGGCGGGCTCGCGGATCTCGTGAGCGGTCCCGCGTATTCGACGGCGATCGGGCTTCTCCTGATCGCCGGTCGCAACGGCGGCGAAGGTGGAGGTTCGTACGACGGCGCGGCCGGAGTCTTCTCGAAGGTCAAGCACCGGATGGGAGATTGGCTGCGGGAGTTCTTCTAGGGTATGGGCGGTGCGTGAGCGATCACGAGGAGGCTGGGCGATGAACGATGTGCTGGGCGGTGGCCACGGTGGTGCGCGAATCAAGGTGGTGGGGGTCGGAGGTGGTGGCGGCAACGCCGTGAACACGATGATCCAGTCGGGCATGCCCGGCGTGGATTTCATCGCGGCGAACACGGACGCTCAGGCGCTCGCCGCCAATCTCGCCACCGTCAAGATCCAGCTCGGCGCGGCGATCACGAAGGGTCTCGGCGCGGGCGCGAACCCGTCGGTCGGGCGCGACGCTGCGGTGGAGGACATCGAGACCCTCCGCGAGCTCCTCGCCGGAGCCGACATGGTGTTCGTGACCGCCGGCATGGGCGGCGGCACGGGGACGGGCGGCGCTCCCGTGATCGCGCAGGCGGCGCGCGAGCTCGGCGCGCTCACGGTCGGCGTGGTGACGAAGCCGTTCCTCTTCGAGGGCAAGCGCCGGATGCGCCAGGCGGACGACGGCATCCAGGCGCTCAAGAAGACCGTCGACACGCTCATCACGATCCCGAACCAGCGGCTTCTCTCGGTCTCCGGCCGGAACATGCCGATCATGGAGACCTTCAAGAAGGCGGACGACGTTCTCCTCCAGGCGGTGCGCGGCATCTCCGATCTGATCACCGTCCACGGCCTCATCAACCTCGACTTCGCCGACGTCCGCACGATCATGAGCGAGATGGGCATGGCGATGATGGGCGCCGCGATCGCGTCGGGAGAGAACCGTGCGGTCGAGGCGGCACAGCGCGCGATCTCGTCGCCGCTCCTCGACGACATCTCGATCCAGGGCGCGCGCGGCGTGCTCATCAACATCACCGGCGGCCCGGACCTCTCGCTGCACGAGGTGAACGAGGCCGCGACCCTCATCCAGGAAGAGGCCGACGAGGACGCCAACATCATCTTCGGCGCCGTGATCGACGACTCGATGGGCGACCAGCTCCGCATCACCGTCATCGCGACCGGCTTCGGCGAGGACGCGCGCGCGAGCGCGCCGATCCCGCTCGAGACGTTCGCGCCGCGCCACGTTGCGACGTCCGCGGCGCCGCCTCCGCCGCCGGCACCCGAGGTGCGGCGGGCGCCGACGCCGATCGCGCCGGCCGCGTCGGCGGGCGCGAGTGCGCGGCCGGTCGGGCGCGAGTACGGGCCGCGGCGGGTCGTCAAGATGGGTCTCATCGTCGACGACGGCGAGAATCCCGTCTGGCATCGCCGCCAGCGCGGCGACGAGGCGGCCGAGGACGCGTCGGCGGCGACGGCTCGCGGTGGCAGCGTCGTCGAGGACGAGTCGGAGTACGACATCCCGACCTTCCTGCGGAAGCAGGCGGATTGATTTAACGAGGGGATCTCTCCCCTCGCCCTAGCCGGCAAAGCCGGCTAGGGTCCCACTCCCCGGCTCGCTTCGCTCGGCCGCGCGCTGCGCGCGCGGATGCAGTGATTGCGGTTGTCGCGATCGGGTGGTGGCGTTACCGTCTTCGGGATGCGTGGTTCGCAGGAAGACCGGGATCGCGAGCGGCTGCGGTCGGAGATCCACGTCGGCGGGCGGCCTGCGCACGCGGGGGATCTCTCGGTCTGCCTCGTGTACCCGAACACGTACCCGGTCGGGATGGCGAACCTCGGCTTCCAGGCCGTCTACGGGATGCTCGCGCGGTCGGGCGTCGTCGTGGAGCGCGCGTTCCTTCCGGACGAGAAGCCGTATCGCCGGGTGCGAACGCTCGAGAGCGGGCGCGTGCTGTCGTCGTTCGACGTCGTCGCGTTCTCGCTCTCGTTCGAGACGGATTACGTCCACGTCCTCGACGTGCTGGCGGCGGCGGGGATCCCTCTCCGGTCCGGTGACCGGGACGAGCGGACGCCGGTGGTCGTCGCCGGCGGTCCGGCGACGTTCCTGAACCCGGAGCCGATCGCTCCCTTCGTCGACCTGTTCCTGCTCGGGGAGGCCGAGGAGATGCTCCCGGAGTGGCTCGCGGCGCTGCGCTCGGCGGACCGCCTGGGCGGCGGGCGCGAGGGGCGGCTCGATGCGTCGCTCGAGATCGAGGGCGCATACGTGCCGGCGCGCTGGCCGGCCCTCGGCGACCCCGGCGCGGCCGACGAGCGACCGCGCGTCCGGCGGCGCTACGTCGCCGATCTCGATCGGGCTCCCACGCAGTCGCGCATCCTCGCGCCCGAGGCGGTCTTCGGCGACATGTTCCTGGTCGAGGCGAGCCGCGGCTGCGAGTGGGGCTGCCGCTTCTGCGCCGCCGGCTTCATGTATCGCCCGGTGCGCCACCGCAGCGCCGACTCGCTCGCGCGCTCGGTCTACGACGAGGCGCTCCCGTTCCGGTCGACCGTCGGTCTCGTCGGCGCGGAGATGGCGAGCCATCCCGGGATCGCCGGGCTCTGCCAGGAGATCGCGCGGCGCGGCGGGCGCGCGTCGCCGTCGTCGCTCAAGGCGGACCTCGTCACGCCCGCGCTCGCGCGTGCGCTCGGCAGCGGCGAGACGCGCTCGGTCACGATCGCCCCCGAGGCCGGGTCCGAGCGCATGCGACGGGTGATCAACAAGAACCTGACCGAGCCGGAGATCCTGCGCGCCGCGGCCCTCCTCGCCGGAAGCGGCGTGAACGCGCTCAAGCTCTACGCGATGATCGGCCTCCCGACCGAGGAGCGCGCCGACGTCCTCGCGATCGCCGAGCTGGCGGCGAAGATCCGCGAGCGCCTGCCGAACGGCGTCGGCCGCATCACGCTCTCGATCAATCCTTTCGTCCCCAAGCCGTGGACCCCCTTCCAGTGGGAGCCGATGGCCGAGCTACCGGTTTTGCGCGAGCGGACCGATTGGCTGCGGCGCGAGGCGGCGCGCATCCCGGGCTGCGAGGTCGACGTCGAGTCGGCGCGCGACGCGTACTGGCAGACGCTCCTCTCGCGCGGCGATCGTCGGGTCGCCGAGATCCTGGTCGCGGTGCACGAGCGGGGAGGGCGGTTCTGGCCGGTCGTGCGCGAGGCCGCGCGCGCCGGCGGCCGCGAGGGCCTGCCGTCGCCGGACGCGTACGTCCACCGGCGCTACGCACCCGACGAGGCGCTGCCGTGGGACTTCATCGATCACCACGTCGACAAGCGCTACCTGCTCGCCGAGTGGCGGAAGGCGCTCCTCGAGCGCGAAACCCCGCCCTGCGACGTCGCGAGCTGCCAGGCGTGCGCGGCCTGCTGAGGCGGCGCGCGTGGTCGTCGCGACCGGGGTGGACCTCGCGGAGATCGAGCGCATCGCGCGCGCGCTCGCGGCGCCGCACGGCGCCCGCTTTCGCGAGCGCGTCTTCACCGAGGAGGAGCGCCGGTACTGCGAGTCGCGCGGGCGCGGGTCGGCCGACAGCTACGCCGCACGCTTCGCGGCGAAGGAAGCGGTCATGAAGGCGCTCGGGGTCGGCTGGGGCCGGGACGCCGGCTGGCGCGACATCGCGGTCGTGCGCGAGCGCGGCGGTCCGCCGCGCGTCGAGCTCGCCGGGAGCGCGCGCGAGACCGCGCGCCGAAAGGGCATCGCGCGCCTCTCGCTCGCGCTGTCGCACGCCGGCGGCCTCGCGATCGCCTTCGTCGTCGCCGAAGACGGCGCGCACTGACGCGAGCGGAGCGCGCCCGCAGGGGGTCCCCTTTCGTGTGCGATGTCGCCGTCAATCGCCTTGGCGCGCGATCAGCACGACGAGCGCCGCGACGGTCGGGATGCCGCCGACGAGCCCGGCGACGCCCCAGGCGACGCTGTTCCAGCCGCGCGTGGCGGCGAAGGCACGGCAGATCACCGCGTAGGTCACGTGCATCGCGAGCGCGGTGGCGATCGTGACGGCCGGCTCGAGCTCGGGCGCGACGAACCGCAAACCGCTCAGCGTACCGAGAACGCCCGCGAGCGTCACCACCTTGACCGCCTCACGGGGCGAACTGTAGTGCAACCAGGAGGGCGGGGCGAGCGACGATCGCCGTGTGCCCGCGGGAAGGAAGTGGGCCGCCGATGGCGCAACGCAAGGAAAGCGAAACCCTCTGGCAGCGGCTCGTCGGTGCGGGCGAGGAGCGGCTCGGCCAGCTCGCCGAGGACGTGCTCGCGAACCAGAAGGTGACCGAGGCGCTCGCGTCGGCGCTCCGCCGCGCCGCCCAAACCAAGGGCAAGGTGGATCGCAACCTGCAGCTCTTCCTCGGCGCGCTCAACCTCCCGACCCGCCAGGACTTCAACCGGCTGACGAGCAAGGTCGAGGCGCTGCAGGGAAGCCTCGTGAACCTGAACATCAAGCTCGATCGCCTGCTGGCGAGCCTCGAGCCGAAGAAGCGCCCGCCGGCGCGGCGCGCACCGAAGTCGCGCGCCGACACCCCGGCAGCCGACGCCGGCGCCTAGGCTCCTCGCTCGCACACCCGACCCGCGCCGGCGCGGGCATGCAGCTCCGGGTCAGGCGGCCGAGATGCGCGGCGCGGGGGCCGCGGCCGCGAGCGCGCCGGCGAGCGCGGTGATGCCCGCAAGGCTCACGGGAGCGGGCGAGAGCGCGGGTAGCTCGAGCCAGAGGCGCGCGCGCCTCGCGCCGCCCTTCGCATCCAGCGCGTCGAGCCCGGCGCGGAGCCGTGCGCTCACTCGTCGCTGGGAGTCCGCGAGGAGCTTCAGGTCGCGCGCGCAGTCGACGAGGTGACGCGACAGCGCGGGCGTCCACGCGACCGCGGGCCGCGCGCCCGTAGCGTGCGCGCCGGCGGCGGCGTGCTGGCCGGCGTCGCGCGCGTCCTCGGTCGCGCGGAGGGCTTCCGACGGCTCGGGCGCTTCGTCGATCGCGAGCACTCGGTTCACGATCACGGCGTCGCAGCGGAGGCCGATCCGCGCGAGCTCGCCCGCGAACGCGACGACGTCGTCCGCGCCGTGCGGCTCCGGCGTGGCGACCAGGACGTAGTGGGTGTCGGGAGCGCGCAGCAGCGACCGGATCTCCTGCGCGCGCTCGCGGAAGCGCGGCGACACGATCCCGAAGTCGCTCGCGAGCGCCGAGACGTCCTGCAGGAGCGTCAAGCCGGTGATCCGCTCGAGCGCCCGCAGAACGCCGCCGAGCAGCGTGCGCGCGAGCCGCGACGTCGCGACCCCGAGGATCCGCGTCGGCTCCTCGAGGTACTCGAGCGCCTTCGAGGAGAGGAGCGCGAGGATCCGCTCCGGGGCGTCGAAGAGCTCGAGCGCGTGGCTCGCGGGCGGCGTGTCGACGACGATGAGATCGTGATCCGTGCTGGCCGACAGATCCAGCACCTGCTCGAGCGCCATGTACGCGTCCGAGCCCGCGAACGCCCCGGCGACGTTCCGGTACACCGGGTTCCGGAGGATGCGGTCGGCGAGGGCTTCCGTCGGCGCGAGCCGCCGGACGAGCTCGTCGAAGAGGCCCTTCGCGTCGAGGAGGACCGCGTCGAGCGATCCGTGGCCGCCGGCGGGCAGCGGCACGCGATGCAGCTCTCCCGGGCGCTCCGGAAGCTCGAGCGCGTCCTTCAGCCGGGCCGCCGGGTCGACCGTCAGGACCGCGACGCGCCGGCCGCGGCACGCGGCGGCGATCGCGAGCGCGGCCGCCGTCGTCGTCTTGCCGACCCCGCCCGGCCCGAGGCACACGACGGTACGCGCGCTCGCGAGCCAGTCCGCGAGCGCGTCCGTCGTCGCGGCCGGGCGGCCTTCGCCGGCCGCGGGCATGCCGGCGACCGTCAAGCGACCGCCGGCCAGAGCGCGTCGCCGAGCGGGTCGAGCTCGTCGATCCGCATCTCCGGCGAGAAGAGGAACGGCAGCTCGACGGGACGCTCGCCGGTGCCGCTCCGGAGCGCGCGCGCCTGGGTCTGCGCGTCGGTGCGACGGCGCGCGAAGTAGCGGGCCGCGGTCAGCAGGTCGGGCGCGATTGCTGCCGTCGCTTCGGGATCGCGCAGGAGCTCCGCCTCGCGCTTTCCGAAGCGGCGCGGGAAGACGGCGTTCAAGACCGGTCGGGCGAGCGGGATCCCGACGTCGTCGCGCAGGCGAGCGTAGAGCTCGACTGCCTCGGCAACGGCCCACGGCTCCGGGAGCGCGACGACGACCCCGGTCGTGCGATCGGGATCGGACAGCCAGCGCCCGATCCGGGCGAGGCTGGACGCGAGCGGGCCGACGGCGGCGAGACCGCCGAGCGCGCGCGGCGTCGCGAGGAGCGGTGCCGAGTGGCCGCTCGCCGGCGAGTCGAGCACGACCCAGTCGTAGCGCACGCCGCTCGCGCGATCACCGCGCTCGAGCCACGCGAGGAGCTGCGACAGCATGGCGGCTTCCGGGATCCCCGGCACCGCTGCGGCGACGATGCGGAACGTCTCGCTCGAGAGAAGCCGCCGCGACAGCACGCGAAGCGGCACGAGGTCGGCGACGAACGTCTCGAGCGCGCGCTCCTCGTCGAGCGCAACCGCGTCGAGCGACCGCCCGATCGCGCGCGGCTCGCGTCCGAGCGGCGGCACGCCGAGCACGTGCGCGAGGCGCCCGGGCGACGACAGCTCGATCAGCAGCACGCGCTTGCCTGCCCGCACCGCGGCGCGCGCGAGCGCGGCAGCGACCGTCGTCTTCCCGACACCGCCCTTGCCGGTCACGATCGCGAGGCGGGCCGCGGGCACGCGCGTCAGGTAGTCGACCCCTCCCCGTGCGTCAATCGGGTTGTTCGCGCGAGGGAAACGCTTCCCTCCCCGTTCGGCCAAGCCGAACGGGGAAATTATCCGACTGGCATTCTTTCAGGAACGCGTGCGTCCCCGCTGTAACGGTTACACGCGGGGCAGGGCGATGTCGTCGCGGGACCCGGAGAATGGGGCCTCTCGCGTGGCTCCGGGTGGCATGTGGCTTGCCGTTTCGTGGAGGCTCAAAGGAGGTTCACATGCGAACACTCGGATCGATGGTCGCACTGGCAATGGCACTCTCGGCGTTCGGCGCCACGCGGGCGATCGCGGATACCCAGACGGTCGTCACCGAGACGAGAACGACCCAGCTGCCGGCCAGCCGGATGGTCGTCACGAGCGAGGCGAAGCGGACCTTCACGCTCGGCGACGACACGACGCACGTTTACGTGGCTCCCCCCGACGTCGACATCGTCGGCCTGCGGGACAAGAAGGTCACCGTGTACGTCGACCCCGACGGCCGCGTGACCAAGGTCACCCGCTACGAGGAGCGCGACTGACCGCCGAGCCTTGAGCGGATCGTAACCGGCGCCGGCCCGGCCTCTCGCGCTCGGCTTCACGGGTGAGCGCGAGGCCGGCCGGTGCCGCGACCGGCCGCGTCGTGCGACGCGCCGCAACGGCTTGGGAAAGCCGCGGCCGCGTGCCATCGTCGCGGCGCATGGACTACGACTTCAGCCCCGCGGAGCTCGCGTGGCGCGACGAGGTGCGCGCCTTCATCCGCGAGCACGTGCCGCCGGGTCTCGCGAGCGAGACGCGCGAGCGGGGGAACGAGGGGCGCGGACCGCTCGCGCTCGCGTTCCATCGCGCCCTCCGCGACCGCGGCTGGTGGGGGCTCGCCTGGCCCGAGGAGTACGGCGGGCTCGGCAAGACCGCCGTCGAGCAGTGGATCTTCATCGACGAGATCGAGACGGCGGGAGCGCCGATGCTCCCGCTCACGGTCACGTCGGTCGCGCCGACGATCATGCGCGTCGGGACGCCGGAGCAGAAGCGCGCGTGGCTGCCGCGCGTCACGTCCGGCGAGATCGACTTCGCGCTCGGCTACTCGGAGCCCGAAGCGGGCACCGACCTCGCGTCGCTCCGGACGCGCGCCGAGCTCGACGGCGACGAGTGGATCGTGAACGGCCAGAAGATGTGGAACACCATGGCCCACACGGCGACCCACAACTGGCTCGCGGTCCGGACCGAGCCCGATGCCCCGAAGCACAAGGGCATCTCGATGATGATCGTCCCGATGGACGCCCCGGGCGTCACGGTGCAGCCGATCTGGGTCTGGCCCGGGCTCCGCACGAACGCGCTCTTCCTCGACAACGTCCGCGTGCCGCGCGACCACCTGATCGGCGACCGCGGGCAGGGCTTCTACTACGCCGCGATGGCGCTCAACTTCGAGCGGCTGTCGATCGGGTCGGTCGGGATGGCGCGGCGGCTCTTCCGCGCGTTGGTCGCGACCATCCGCGAGCGCGAGGTCGACGGCCGGCGGCTGCGCGAAGACCCGTGGGTGCGGGAGCGCCTCGCGCGCCTCCAGGTCGAGATCGAGGCCGCGCGGATGCTCGGCCTCGAGACGGCGTGGGCCCTCGACCAGGGACGCGTCCCGGCGGCCGAGTCGTCGATGGCGAAGATCCACGTCTCGGAGCTCGCGCAGCGCGTGGCCGACGCCGGCTGCGAGCTCCTCGGCCTCGACGGACAGCTCCACCCCGAGGAGTCGAGCGCGCTCGTCGAGGGCCGGATGCAGTGGCTCTACCGGATCGCGCCGATGCTCGCGTTCGGCGGCGGCACGAACGAGGTCCAGCGCGACATCATCGGCTTCCTCGGCTACGGGCTGCCGCGCAAATGAGACCGGCGCCCACTCCGGAACAGGAGGAGCTGAAGGCCGCGGCGCGCGAGCTTTGCGCGCGCGAGGTGAGCGTCGACCGCCTCCTCGCCTGGGAGAGCGACGCGCTCGGATACGAACCTGGACTGCGGCGGACGATCGCCGAGCTCGGGTGGATCGGCATCGGAGCCCCCGCGGCGGCCGGCGGCAGCGGCGCGGACCTGGTGGACGTCGCCTGCCTGCTCGAGGAGTGCGCGCGCGGGCTCTTGCCGCGGCCGCTCATCGGCGCGATCCGCGCGACGAGCGCGCTCGCGCTGGCCGCGCCGGAGGCGCCCGAGCTGCCGGCCCTGGTCGCGGGCGACCGGACCCTCGCCCTCGCCGTCGACGAGCCGGCAGCGCGCGATCCCGCGCACTTCGCGACCCGCGTCCGCGGCGGGGACGGGCGGCGCGAGGTCGAGGGCGAGAAGGCGTACGTGCCGGATGCGGCGGCGGCCGACCTGCACCTGGTCGCAGCGCGCGACGAATCCGGTTTGGCGCTGGTGCTCGTCGAGCGGGCGTCGCCGGGGATCGCGATCGCGCCCGTCCGCGCGTTCGGGAACGACCGCCAGGCGCACGTCCGGTACGCGGGCGCGCCGGTCGCGTCGCGGCTCGCGCCGCGCGCTGGTGGCGAAGCGGCGCTCGCCGCGCTCCGCCGCCAGCAGCTCGCGCTCGCGCTCGCCGAGATGGTGGGCGGGATGAGCGCGGTCCTCGACATGACGGTCGCGTACGTCAAGGAGCGCGAGCAGTTCGGGCAGAAGATCGCGATCTTCCAGGCCGTGCGCCATCAGGTCGCCGACATGGGGACGCGCTTCACGGCGGCGCGCCACCTCGCGTGGCAGGCGATCTGCCGGATCGCGCGCGCGAACGAGCAGGGCATCGAGGTCGCGAGCGCGGCCGCCTACGTCGGGCAGGCGTTCAAGCAGCTGTGCTGGACGGCGCATCACCTGCACGGCGGCGCGGGCTTCGTCGTGGAGCACCCCCTCCGCTTCCACAGCGAGCGAGCGCAAAGTCTCGCGGTGCGCTACACTCCGGAGGCGCCGGCGCTGGCCGAGATCGCTGCCGCTCTCCTCGACTGATCGCACTGCTACCGATCGCGCGCCGCCGGCCGCGCGCTTCCAGCGTTCCGGGGCAGGACGTACGATGAAGACCGCGGGGAGAACGCGACCGCGACTGCGCGCCGTGGGCGACGCGAAGGCGGCGGGCGGCGAGGTGCCGAAGCGCGCGCCCGTCGCACCCATCGTCTCGCGCCACGACGCGTTTCGCGAGCGCCTGCGCGACCTCGATCGCATCGTCGAGCGGACGGCCGCCGAGAGCGGAGCGAGCCTCGCGACCGGCAGCCCCCTCGCGGACGCCGTCGAGCTCGCGCTCGACGGTTGGGCGCAGCTCGCGCGCGCGGTCGAGTCGGGCGCGCTGCTCGCGCTGCCCGGCCTCCGCAGCCGCGCGGCCCGCATCCCGGCGGTCGACGACTTCGGCTACGACCGCGAGTTCGAGGCGTGGGTCGCGCCGGTCTTCCGGGCGCTCTACCGCGTGTGGTGGCGCGTCGACGTGGCCGGGCTCGAGCACCTTCCCGACTCGGGTCGCGCGCTCCTCGTCGCCAACCACTCGGGAGGCTTCTTCGCCTACGACGGCGCGATGCTGAAGATCGCGGTGCAGGACCAGCACCCCGCGCATCGCGCCCTCCGGCCTCTCGTCGACGACTTCGTCTACAATCTCCCGTTCCTGGGCGACTTCATGACCCGCTGCGGCGGCGTGCGAGCGTGTCCCGAGAACGCCGAGCGGCTCCTCGCGCGCGACGAGGCGGTCGTCGTGTTCCCCGAGGGCACGAAGGGCATCGGCAAGCTCTTCCGCGATCGCTATCGGCTCGCGCGCTTCGGGCGCGGCGGCTTCGTGCGGATCGCGCTCCGGACCCGAAGCCCGATCGTCCCGGTCGCGGTCATCGGCGGCGAGGAGATCCATCCGCTGCTCGCGCGCTGGGACTGGATGGCGCGCTTCGTCGGCCTCCCGTACTTCCCGCTCACGCCGACGTTCCCGTGGCTCGGGCTCCTCGGCGTCCTGCCCCTTCCGAGCAAGTGGCGCATCGAGGTCGGCGAGCCGATCGACTGGCGCGACCGCTACGGCCCCGACGCCGCTCGCGACCGGCTGCTCGTGAGCCGCCTGCGCGAAGAGGTCCGCGACCGCGTGCAGGAGCTCGTCCGCGGCGCGCTTGCACGTCGAGGTTCCGCGTTTTTCTGAGCGTGTCTCGTCGGCATTTCGTGCCTGTGGCCGCCGCCGGGGCGGCGTGAGCCGGCCTTCGCTCCGGGTCTCGCTGCGCGGGAGCCGTGCGCCGCGAATTGTCTCATGAATCAAGGTGGGGGTGATCCATTGTCCGCTCGCTCGACAGTCGCTCCCGGCTCCGCTCACGCCGCCCCGGCGGCTCACGCCGGCACGGGCGTCCGAGCAACGCGTCCCGCAGGTCGCATCAGGACCGTCGCCAGGCGGTGTGAACCGCGGGTGCAGCGACGCCCCCGCTCAAGCCCAGCCCATCATCCCCCACAGGCGGGCGCGCGGACGCTCGAACGTACCGACGAGACGTGCCGCCGACGGGGGTCGTTTGAACTGGGTGCTGCTCGCGGCACTCGGTGCTGCGCGACCGTTCGGCGCGGCGGCAGCACGACTTGCCACCGACGCAGCCGGAGGCGTGTTTGCGGGCAAGCGAGCGACTGTCGAACGAGCGGGACGATCACCCGCCCCCACCTTGATTCATGAAACAATTCGGGGCGCTCTTCCTCCCCCGCGAGCGAGACCCGGAGCGAGCGCCCGCAAACACGGCTCCGGCGGCCCACAGGCACTCCGAGACCGACGTCCGCCCACATCGGAAACGCCGCCAGACGCAAAGAAGGCCGCCCCTTTCGGAGCGGCCTTCTTCATCGGCGGCGGCGCGCGACGCGCGCGCCCGGCTAGAAGTAGTAGCCGAGCTCGATCGCGACCGTATCCTGGCCCTGCAGCTCGAACGACTTGTTCGCCGTGAACACGTTCTGGTTCGACTCGTCGTGGCGGTACTCCGCGCGCGTGTAGATGTACTGCGAGAGCATGTACTTCGCGTCGAAGGTGACCTCCCAGAGCTGCTGCTGAACGCCCGTGCGGGAGCCCTGCGCGTCCTCGAACCACTCGCCGCGGACCGCGAACATGAGCGGATTGATCGGCTGGAAGGTGAGGATCCCGGCCATGCCGTCCCACGTCGAGTGCCGGCCCGGGTTCACCACGCTCGCCTCGTCCTCGCTCGCCCAGTCGCCGTTGAAGATGAAGCTGAACTGATCGGTGAGCTTGACGTTCGCGACGACGTCGACGACGCCGCGCTTGTTCCGGTTGCAGCCATTGCCGCCCGGCAGGACGGCGTGCTCGGGATTGCACGGCTGCTCGGGCCCGTAGATCCCGTTCACGTACACCGAGACGCGATCGTTCGGGACGACCGCGAGCTGTCCGATCACGCTCGGGCTGTTGTTGTTGTCCTCGACGTCGTCCCAGCCCATCACCCCGCCCGCGGTGATGCTGACCATGTCGGTGATCGGGTAGGTCGCGAGGCCGCCGACGTGCGTGAACGGGATCGCGAAGCCGAAGAGGTAGGAGCGCGACCAGTTCGGGTTGAGCCACGGCTCGATGACCTCGGCGCCGAGCAGCGTGACGAACTTGCCGCCCTTCAGGGTGAGGCCGTTCCCGATCGGGACGTTGTACATGACGTACGCGTCCTGGAGCTCGATCTCGTGGTGCTCCCACTGGGTGTCCGGAACGAAGCCGCTGCCGTTCCAGTCGGACTTGATGCGGCGGGCGATCCGGCCGGCGTCACCCTTCACGACCCACCCGAACTGTCCCTTCTCGGGGGTGGGGTTGTAGCCGAGGGTCAGCTGGAAGAGGCCGACGAAGTAGCGGCTGTGCCAGTTGTCCAGCGAGCGGAACGGCACCTTGAAGTTCGCCGGGTCGTTGAAGTCCCACTGGAACGCCGTCGAGAGGCCGGACCCGATCGTCAGGCCGCGCTTGTCGAACCACTTCTTGATGCCGTCCGCGGTGCGATCGAAATACTGGAGCGGCGGCACCGCCTTGATCGCGGGCTCCTTCTCCTCTTCCTGCGTAACGTACGGCGCGGATTCCCCTTCGGTCGGCGCCAAAGGCTGCGCAATGGCGGCCGTTGCCCACAATGCGAGCAAGGCTCCGCCCAGAGTGGGAACGATCTTCCCCACACGAGTCGACATGTTCGTCCTCCTCTCGTCCCGCCCATCCAGGGACCCCGGGTTCACGCCACCACTGCCCTGGATCCGGTCGACGCTGACCCCGTTTTGTAACAGCGTGTCGGCCAAAAGCAATAAGTCGGGCATCGCCGCAATGAAGCCGCGGCAGTCGGCCGAGCAACCGCTGGGCCAGGCGTCCGTCGCCGCCGGATTCGCGCGAATTCCGGGTGGAGCCGGCGGGTGGGGCCCGACGCCCGCCGAAAATTGAGGCGTTTCCGTGCCCGCGCTCGAGGCAGGATCGCGCCGCAGCGACCGCGGCAGCCGACCGCCGGCCGCGCGACGGCGACGCCGAGCCGCCGCGGTCAGGACTCCGGCAGCGCCGCTGTCGGCTCCTTGACGGGGGCTTCGCGCGACCCGTATCGCGCCCGGACGGTGATCCGACTTGGATCGCAGCTCCCTCGGACGCGGGTGGCCGTCCGCGTCGCGGCCGCGGCGGCCGCTCTTCTGGCCGCGGTCGGTTCCTCCGACATCACGCGGGCAGAGCCCGCGACCGCATCGGCCTCACCGGCTCCTCCCCCGGGCGGGGCCCGCCGCATCGTGTCGCTCGCGCCGTCGGTGACGGAGACGGTCTTCGCGCTCGGGGAGGAGGCGCGCCTGGTCGCGGTCTCGGACTTCTGCGACTATCCCCCGGCCGCGCAGCGCCTGCCGCGCGCCGGAAGCTACTTGACGCCGAGCGTGGAGACGATCGTCGCGCTCCGTCCGGACGCCGTCGTCGGCGTGCCGACGCCGGGAAATCGCCCGTCGGTCGAGCGCCTGCGCGCGCTCGGCGTGAACGTCGTCCTGGTCGGCGAGACGACCATCGCGGACGCCTTCGACGCGATGCGGACGGTGGGGCGCTGGGTCGACCGTGAAGCCGACGCCGAGGCGCTCGTCGCCCGCCTGGAGCGCGAGCTGGCGGAGGTCCGCGAGCGCACCGCCGCGCGTCCGCGCCGGCGCGTCCTCTTCGTCGTCGGACACGATCCGCTCGTCGTCGCGGGAAGCGGCCTCTTCATCGACGAGCTGATCGACGTGGCGGGCGGGCGGAACGTCGCGGCGGGCGGGTCGCAGCGCTGGCCTCGGCTGTCGCTCGAGACGGTCGTCGCCGAGGCGCCCGACGTGATCGTCGACGGCGCGATGGGCTCGGAAGGCGGCGCCGCGCTCACGGCGTGGTGGGAGCCCTACCGCTCCGTTCCCGCGGTGCGCGAGGGCCGACTCCGGGCGCAGCACAGCGACGCGCTCCTCCGCCCCGGCCCGCGGCTCGCCGAGGCGGCGCGCCAGCTCGAGGCGCTCGTCTGGCAGGACTCCTCGCCGCCCGCGACCGCAGGGGCGGCTCGGTGAGCGCGCGCGCGGAGCCGGAGGCGGCCAGCCTCCGCTCGGGTGCGGGCGGCGCGCTCGCGCTCCACGCCACCGGCGCATCGCTGCTCGCCGTCACCATGCTGGCCGCGCTCGCGATCGGGCCGGTCGCGCTCGATCCGATCGCGGCGTGGCGGGCGGCGTCGGACGACCCGGCGCACATCATCCTCGTCGGGGCGCGCGCGCCACGCATCCTCCTCGCCGCGCTCGTCGGGGGAGCGCTCGGCGTCGGCGGCGCCTCGCTGCAGGCGCTGCTGCGAAACCCGCTCGCCTGCCCGCACGTGCTCGGCATCTCGGGCGGCGCGGCGCTCCTCGGGATCGTCGCGATGATCGCGACGCCGCTCGCGAGCGCGAGCGCGCTGCTCGGCGGCCAGGCGGCGCTCATGCTCGTGCCGGCGGCGGCTTTCGCCGGCGGGCTCGTGACCGCGGCGCTCGTCCAGGAGGTCGCGGCCGCGACCGGGCGCGTGAGCCCGTACACGCTCCTCCTGACCGGCGTCGTCTTCAACGCCTTCGCGGCCGCGGTCATCACGTTCATCAACACGCTCGCCGACTTCTATCGGTCGAGCGGGATCCTCTCGTGGGTGGTCGGGACGGTCACGGTGCGCGGCGGGGCGTGGACCGTCGTGGCGGCGGCGACGCTCGCGGCCGGTCTCGTCCTCCTCCTCGCGAGCGCGCGCGACCTGAACGCGCTCGCTCTCGGTGACGAGGGCGCGGCGAGCCTCGGCGTCGACGTCGACCGCACGCGCCGGCACGTGTACCTCGCGGTCGCGCTGCTGGTGGCGGGCGCGGTGCCGGTCTCCGGGATGATCGGCTTCGTCGGCCTGATCGTGCCGCACGTCGTGCGGCTCGCCGTCGGCTCCGATCAGCGGCGCGTGCTCCCGGGCTCGCTGTGGGGCGGGGCGGTCTTTCTGGTCGCGGCCGACACGGTGGCGCGCTCGGTCCTCGGCGCGACCGAGCTGCCGGTCGGCGTGATCACGGCGCTCTCGGGCGGACCGTTCTTCCTGTATCTCCTCCGCCGCCAGGGGCGGCGTGCGCTCGCGGGCGAAGCGTGAACGCGCTCGCCGCGCGCGGGGTCGGGGTCCGCTACGGCGCGCGCGTCGCGCTCCGCGCGGTCGACGCGTCGGTCGCCCCCGGCGAGGTGGTCGGGGTGATCGGCCCCAACGGGTCCGGCAAGTCGACGCTCGTGCGCGTCCTCGCCGGCGTCCGCGCGCCCGACGAGGGCGCGGTCGCGCTCGACGGCCGGCCCCTCGACGCGGTGCCGAGCCGCGAGCGCGCGCGCACGATCGCGCTCGTGCCGCAGGAGACGCACGTCGCGTTTCCGATGACGGTGCGCGACCTCGTGCTGCTCGGCCGCGCGCCCCACACGGGCCGCTTCGGATGGGAGCACGCGGGCGACCTCCGCGCCGCCGACGACGCGATGGTGCGGACCGACACCCGCGCCCTCGCCGGTCGCATGCTCGACGAGATCTCGGGCGGCGAGCGCCAGCGCGTCGTCCTCGCGCGCGCGCTCGCGCAGGAGCCGCGCATCCTCCTCCTGGACGAGCCGACCGCGTTCCTCGACCTCCGCCACGCCGTCCTCCTCCTGGACCTCGTCCGCGATCTCTGCCGCGAGCGCGACCTGGCCGTGGTGCTCGTCGTCCACGACCTCAACCTCGCCGCGATGTACTGCGACCGCCTCGTGCTCCTGTCGAAAGGAGAGGTGCACGCCACTGGAGCCCCCGCGGAGGTCCTCAGCTACGCCCGCCTGTGCGAGGTCTACGAGACCGAGCTCTACGTCGCGCCCAACGACGTCACCGGGCAGACCGTCGTGCTCCCGCTGTCGCGCGAGCACCGCGCACGGCTCGGGCGCTGATCCGCGGCACGCCGAATTGACTGGGGCGGAGAGGGGGTGGTAAGTCCCCTTGGTTCAGGATTTCCCGAGAAAAACCTTGAATTTCCAGTTCGCCAACGTCCTCGTCTTCCTGCTCCTGGGCGCGATCACGGCCGGTCTCATGCTCGGCCTCGGCTGGCTCCTCCGGCCGTCGAACCCGGAAGCGCGGAAGCTCTCGACCTACGAGTGCGGCGAGCCCCCGTCGGGGAGCGCGTGGATCAACTTCAACATCCGCTTCTATCTGATCGCGCTGATCTTCGTGATCTTCGACGTCGAGGTCGCGTTCGTCTACCCGGTGGCGGTGGCGTTCCGTGAATACGTCTTGAGCGGCCGAGGCCTTCTCGCCCTCGGCGAGCTGCTCGTGTTCGTCGGCATCCTCTTCGTCGGTCTCGTCTACGTGTGGGCGAAGCAAGACCTGGAGTGGCTGAAGCGGGTGGCGCGCGGCTAGGCCGCTCGGAAGAGGATCGTCGATGTCTTTGATCAACAGCGTCCCGGAGACCGTCGTCACGGCGAAGGTCGACGAGGTGCTCAACTGGACCCGAAAATCTTCGGTCTGGTACATGCTGTTCGGGCTCGCCTGCTGCGCGATCGAGATGATGCAGACCGGCGGCCCGCGCTCCGACCTCGACCGCTTCGGCGCGGTACCGCGCGCGACGCCGCGCGTCTCCGACCTCATCATCGTGTCCGGCACGCTCACGCTGAAGATGGCCCTCCGGACGAAGCTCCTCTACGAGCAGATGCCCGAGCCGCGCTACGTGATCTCGATGGGGAGCTGCGCCAACTGCGGCGGGCTCTTCCAGCTCGCCTACTCGGTGTGCGACGGCGTCGACAAGGTGATCCCGGTCGACGTGTACGTGCCCGGCTGCCCGCCGCGGCCCGAGGCGCTCACCGAGGGCCTGCTGAAGCTGCAGGAGAAGATCCAGCAGGAGCGCTGGCTCGTCCGGAAGTCGGACGCCGACGTCGCGGAAGCGGCGGCCTGACGTGGACGTCGGCGAGATCCACCGCCGCCTCCGCGACCGGTTCGAGAACGCCGTCGCGCCGGAGGTGAAGCCCGGGGAATGGCCGGTGGTGCAGGTGCAGGCGCCGCTCGTGGCCGAGGTCGGGCGCTTTCTGCGCGACGACCCCGACCTCGCGTTCGACTGCCTGTCGAACCTGTCGGGCGTCGACCGGAAGGCCGCCGACGAGATCGAGGTCTGGTACCACCTCATGTCCTACCGGCACCGTCATCAGATCGCTCTCGTGGCGGCGACGCCGCGGCCCGATCCCGTCATGCCGACGGTGTCGCACCTCTGGCCGATCGCGAACTGGCTCGAGCGCGAGTGCTTCGACCTCCTCGGCGTGAGCTTCACCGAGCACCCCGACCTGCGGCGGATCCTCATGCCGGAGGACTGGGTCGGCCACCCGCTCCGCAAGGACTTCGTCGAGCCCGACGAGTACCACGGGATCTCCACGCGCCGAGAGAGCCTCTTGAAGCTATGAGCCACGCGATCGACGTCGACATCGAGCGCCAGACCCCGGGCGGCCTCGAGACCGAGGAGATGACCCTGAACATGGGTCCGCAGCACCCGTCGACGCACGGCGTGCTGCGCTTCGTCGTGAAGGCGGACGGCGAGGTCATGCGCCGGGCGATCCCGGACATCGGCTACCTCCACCGCTCGATCGAGAAGATCGCCGAGAAGGTCGGCTACCACGGCTTCATGCCGTACACCGACCGGGTCGACTACGTGTCCGCGATGCAGTGCAACCAGGGCTGGGCGATGGCGTGCGAGGCGCTCGCCGGCATCCAGGTGCCGCGACGCGGAGAGTACTGCCGCGTGATCGCGTCCGAGTTCGGGCGGCTCGCGAGCCACCTGCTGTCCGTCGGCGCGACCGGCATGGACATCGGCGCCGTCACGCCCTTCACGCATGCGATCCGCGAGCGCGAGTACATCAACGACATCCTGGAAGAGCTCTGCGGCGCCCGCCTGACGTTCAACTACATGCGGATCGGCGGCTGCGCCTGGGACGTCCCGCCCGGGTTCGTCAAGCGCGCGACCGCCTTCCTCGACCGCTTCGAGCCGCTCATCGACGAGTACAACGAGCTCATCTCGTTCAACAAGATCTACGTCGAGCGCCTCGCCAACGTCGCGGTCATCCCGCGCGAGATGGCGATCGCGTGGAACCTCGTCGGCCCGAACCTGCGCGGCTCCGGAATCCGGTACGACGTGCGGAAGGACGTGCCGTACTCGGTGTATCCGGAGTTCGAGTTCGACGTGCCGGTCGGCACCGGCGAGCGCGGGACGCTCGGCGACTCGTACGACCGCTACATGGTCCGGATGCGCGAGCTGAAGGAGAGCTGCCGCATCCTGCGACAGGCGCTCGGCGGCATCCCGGCCGGGCCGGTGATCGCGAAGGTGCCGCGCAACTTCAAGCCGCCCGCGGGCGAGGTCCACGTTCGGGTCGAGGCGTCGCGCGGCGACATGGGCTGGTTCGTCGTCAGCGACGGCACCGCCTTCCCGTACCGCGTCCACATCCGCACCGGCTCGTACGCCGCGATGGCGATCATCGAGGAGCTCAGCAAGGGCCTCATGATCGCGGATCTCGTCGCGGTCATCGCGTCGCTCGACATCGTCGCCCCCGAAGTGGACCGGTAGCAGCGAAACGGAACGGAAATGCAGCAGCTCGCCGATCGCCTCCTAAACGAAGGTTTCCTGCAGGGCCTGCCGACGCCCGTCGGCTACGTCCTGGTCGTCGCCTTCTTCGCGTTCGTCCTCCTGAACTTCATCATGCTCGTCGCCGGCGTGACGAGCTGGCTCGAGCGCCGCGTGTGGGCCCGCATCCAGTCGCGTGTCGGGCCGAACCGGGTCGGGCCGCAGGGCTCGATCCAATGGCTCGCCGACGGCATCAAGAACATCCTGAAGGAGGACATCGTCCCGCTCGCGGCGGATCGCATCCTCTTCAAGGCGGCGCCGTACCTCGCGATGATGGGCTTCTTCGCGGCCTTCGCCGTGCTGCCCTTCGGCGACGGGCTCATCGTCGCCGACATCAACGTCGGCATCCTTTACGTGACCGCGGTCACGGCGCTCGTCGTGGTCGGGATCCTGATGGCGGGTTGGTCGTCGAACAACAAGTGGGCGCTTCTCGGCGGGATCCGCTCCGCCGCCCAGATCATCAGCTACGAGATCCCGGCCGCGCTCGCGATCCTGACCATCGTGCTCTTCACGGGAACGCTCAGCATGCAGGGCATCATCCGCATGCAGGGCTGGGCGCCCTGGAACTGGTTCCTGTTCGCGAACCCGTTCGCGTTCGTGTCGTTCTTCATCTTCTACGTCTCGGCGCTCGCGGAGGGGAACCGGACGCCGTTCGACCTGCCGGAGGCGGAGTCGGAGCTCGTCGCGGGGGCGTTCACGGAGTACAGCGGCCTCCGGAGCCTTCTCTTCTTCCTCGTCGAGTGGGGGAACCTCTACGTCATCGGCGCGCTCGCGACGACGCTCTTCCTCGGCGGCTGGCACGTCCCCGCGTTCACCGAGAGCGCCTTCGTGCTCGGCGTGGCACAGGCGGTCGTCTTCTTCCTGAAGTCGTACTTCCTCGTCTTCGTCGCGATGTGGATCCGCGCGACGCTTCCGCGCGTGCGCGTCGACCAGCTCATGTCGCTCTGCTGGAAGTACCTAGTGCCGATCTCGTTCGTGAACATGATCGGCGCGGCGCTCTGGTTCGCGATCTTCCCGAACGGAAGCCGCGTCGCCTCGATCGCGATGGTCGTCTTCGGCCTCGCGATCGCGCTCTACTTCCTCTCGCGCGTGCGCTTCCACCTGCGGCGCGCCAAGCCCGAGCTGACGCTCAGCCCGATCGCCTGAAGGACATGGGTTACTTCGCGAACATCCGCGATTCGGTCCGGACGATCTTCGAGGGCCTCGCGATCACCGCGTCCCACCTCGTCCGCAAGCCGTACACGATCCAGTACCCGGACCGGACCGACATCCGGGTCCAGGACGCCTTGCCGTTCCGCTACCGCGGCCTCCTCGACGTCGACCTCGAGATCTGCACCGGCTGCCTCGCCTGCGAGCGCGCCTGTCCGATCGACTGCATCGTGATCGACGCCGAGAAGGACAAGCAGACGAAGGAGATGATCCTCAAGCGCTTCGACATCGACCTCGCGAAGTGCATGTACTGCGGTCTCTGCTCGGAGCCGTGCCCGACCGGCTCGATCCACCACACGCCCGAGTTCGAAGGTGCCGACTACTCGCTCGAGAGCCTGATCCGCCGCTTCGTGAAGGCGCCCGTCGTCGCCTACAAGCCGTCGAAGGGCCCCGAGACCGATCCGGAGATCGCGCCCATCTTGACGCGCGGATTGCGGTACTTGGACGAATTCGCTACACCCGGCGGCGCCGACGCCGACTAGGCGCGATCCTTGCATCGGGATTGCAATCGATTTTTGGCTTGCCGGTGAAGGCCCACCAGTGATCTACGCCGCTCTCTTCTACGGGGTCGCCGGCTTGACGGTGCTCGGAGCGCTCGGCGTCGCGTTCTCGAACAACGTCGTCTATTCGGCGTTCTCGCTGATGGCCGCGCTGCTCGGCGGCGCCGGGCTCTACGTCTTCCTCTCCGCCGACTTCGTCGCCGCGGTCCAGCTCCTGGTCTACGTCGGCGGCATCCTCGTCCTCACGCTCTTCGCGATCATGCTCACGCACCAGATCTCGAACGTCGAGGTCTCGAACCGCTCGGTCGGCAAGCTGCCGGCGCTCGCGCTGGTCGCGTTCGTCGGGGCGGGGATGGGGTACGCGATCGTGAAGGCGCCCTGGCGCGTCGCCGGGCCCGCCGCCGAGATCGCGGCGGGGCAGGGGACGACCTACGGCATCGGCGACAGCTTCCTGAACAAGTACCTGCTGCCGTTCGAGCTCGCGTCCGTGGTGCTGCTGACGGCCCTCGTCGGCGCGATCGTCCTCTCGCGGAAGGAGCTGCGCGACTGACGGCCGCGGCCGGAGTCGCACGGGAACCGCACGCATGGAGATCGGCCTTCACCATTACCTGTTCGTCGCGCTCGTCGTGTTCCTGTCGGGGATCTTCACGGTGCTCACGCGGCGCAACGCGATCGGCGTCCTGATGGGAGTCGAGCTCGTCCTGAACTCGGCGAACATCAACTACATCGCGTTCGCCCGCTACGGGGGCACGCCTTACGACGGCCAGGTCTTCGCGATCTTCGTCATCATGCTCGCCGCGGCGGAGGCGGCGATCGGCCTCGCGATCGTGCTCGGGATCTACCGCACGTTCCAGACGATCGACGTCGAGGCGACGGACTCGCTGCGCGGCTGAGCCGGGCGGCGGCGCCAGGGGGAGCGGGAGGAAGTGTCGCATCCGATCGAGGTCGACTACCTGAGGTGGATCGTGCTGGCCCCGCTTCTCGGGGCCGCGGTCAACGGCCTCGCCGGAGCCGCGCTCCAGAAGCGCTTCGGCAAGCACGCCGTCAGCGCGATCGCGCTCGCGACGGTCGCGATCAGCTTCGCGCTCTCGGTGCGCGCGTTCGCGCAGCTCCTCGGGCTCGCGCCGGAGCAGCGCTTCCTCCTCGACGCGATGTCGAAGTGGATCCACATCGGCAGCCTGAAGGTCGACCTGGCGTTCTGGCTCGATCCGCTGTCGTCGACGATGATCCTCGTCGTCACCGGGATCGGCGGGCTCATCCATCTCTACTCGGTCGGCTACATGTCCGACGAGCCGAGCTACTGGCGCTACTTCACGTACCTGAACCTCTTCATGGCGGCGATGCTGACGCTCGTGCTGGGCGACAGCCTGCTCACGATGTTCGTCGGCTGGGAGGGCGTCGGGCTCTGCTCGTACGCGCTCATCGGCTTCTGGCACAAGGAGTGGGCGAACGCGTCGGCCGGGTCCAAGGCGTTCATCACCAACCGGGTCGGCGACTTCGGCTTCGTCCTCGGGATGTTCGCGCTCTTCTGGACGCTCGACCGGAGCGGGCAGGGGACGCTCGTCTTCCGCGAGGTCGCGCAGCGGCTCCCGCTGCTCGACGGGCAGATGGTCTGGGGAATCGCAGCCCCCACCTTCATCACGCTGATGCTGTTCGTCGGGGCGTGCGGCAAGTCGGCGCAGATCCCGCTGCACGTCTGGCTCCCCGACGCGATGGCCGGTCCGACGCCGGTCTCTGCGCTGATCCACGCGGCGACGATGGTCACCGCCGGCGTCTACATGATCGCCCGCCTGAACTTCCTCTTCGACCTCGCGCCCGACACCCTGCACGTGGTCGCGGTGATCGGGACGCTGACGGCGTTCATGGCCGCGACGATCGGCGTCGCGCAGTTCGACATCAAGAAGGTCCTCGCCTACTCGACGGTGTCGCAGCTCGGCTTCATGTTCATCGCGATGGGCGTCGGTGCCTACTCGGCCGGAGTCTTCCACCTCTTCACGCACGCGTTCTTCAAGGCCTGCCTCTTCCTCGGATCGGGAAGCGTGATCCACGCGCTCCACCACGAGCAGGACGTGCGCCACATGGGCGGGCTCAAGAAGCACATGCCGGTCACGTTCTGGACGTTCGCGTTCGCGACGCTCGCCCTCGCCGGCGTGCCGCCGATGGCCGGCTTCATCTCGAAGGACGAGATCCTCTTCAAGGCGTTCTCGAGCCCGCAGGGCTCGCCGATCATCTGGTTCCTCGGAAGCCTCACCGCGGGCTTCACGGCCTTCTACATGTTCCGCCAGGTCTTCATGGTTTTCTTCGGCGAGTACCGCGGCGGGCACCACGGCCATGCCGGCCACGCCGACGAGCACGCGCCGCACGCGCACGGCCACGTCGCCGCGGAGCCGCACGAGTCGCCGGCTCTCATGACGATCCCGCTCGTGCTGCTCGCCGCGGGATCGATCCTCGCCGGCATGCTGAACGTGCCGGCCGCGCTCGGCGGCCACCACGCGTTCGACAACTGGCTGGCGCCCGTCATCGCGGGCAGCCACGTGCCGCACGCGGCCGCGCCTGCGACGGGCGAGCACGGCGTGACCGGCGCGGTCGAGCACGAGGCCCGCGTCCTCGAGCACGACGCGGAGACCTTCGCGCACGACGTCGAGACCGAGCCCTCCGAGTACGTCCTGATGGGCTTCTCGGTGGCGGTCGCGCTCGGCGGGATCCTGCTCGCGTACCTGATGTACTACCGGCGGTCGATCGATCCCGAGTTCTTCGCGCGCGCATGGGGCGCAGTGCCGTACCGCCTCGTCTACAACAAGTACTACTTCGACGAGATCTACGAGGCGACCGTCATCCGCGGGACGCTCGTGCTTTCACGCGCGCTCGCGACATTCGACCGCGTCGTGATCGACGGGCTCGTGAACGGCGCCGGCTGGCTCGTGCGCCAGGTGTCCGCGCTCGACGGCGCGTTCGACCGCGTCGTGGTCGACGGCATCGTGAACCTGATCGGCCGCGTGAGCCTCGCGATCGGGAACCGCGCGCGCGGGCTGCAGACGGGGCACATCTACTCGTATCTCTACGCGATCGTGATCGGGGTGGTCGTGATCATGTTCGTCCGCTTGCTGTAGTCGGAGACGACGATGTTCACCAACGTGCTGACCTGGATGATCTTCCTACCGCTCCTCGGCGCGGCGATCGTCCTCTGCCTGCCGGGGCGCGCGCACGCGCTGATCAAGTGGACGGCGGCCGCCTTCACGGTTCCTCCGCTCCTGATGGCGTGGTGGCTCTTCGAGCACTTCGACCGCACCACGCCGGGCATGCAGTTCGTGACCAAGATCCCGTGGATCCCGTCGTTCAACATCGAGTACTTCGTCGGTGTCGACGGCATCTCGATCACGATGGTGCTGCTGACCGCCCTGATCTCCTTCATCTGCATCTTCGCGTCGTGGGGGATCGAGAAGGCGGTGAAGGGCTACTTCTCGCTCTTCCTGCTGCTCGACGCCGCGATGATGGGCGTCTTCTGCGCGCTCGACTTCTTCCTCTTCTTCGTCTTCTGGGAGGTCATGCTCCTCCCGATGTACTTCCTGATCGGGATCTGGGGCGGGCCGCGGCGCGAGTACGCGGCGATCAAGTTCTTCCTCTACACGATGGCGGGCAGCGTCCTGATGCTGATCGCCATGCTCGCGCTCTACTTCTACAACGAGCCGAACACCTTCGACATGCTGAAGCTCGCGCAGAACGCGAGCACCTACTCGTCGACCTTCCAGCGCGCCGCGTGGATCGCGCTCTTCATCGGCTTCGCGATCAAGATCCCCGCGTTCCCGTTCCACACCTGGCTGCCCGACGCGCACGTCGAGGCCCCCACGGCGATCTCGGTCATCCTGGCCGGCGTGCTCCTCAAGATGGGCACGTACGGGATCCTCCGCATCAACTACGCGATCCTGCCGCAGGGGACCGCGGACTTCGCGTTCTGGTGCCTGGTCGCGCTCGGGACGTGGAACATCGTCTACGGCGCGCTCTGCGCGATGGCGCAGAAGGACTTCAAGAAGCTGATCGCGTACTCGTCGATCAGCCACATGGGCTACGTGATGTTCGGCATGGCGACGCTCACCGCCGAGGGCATCGACGGCGCGGTCCTCCAGATGTTCAACCACGGCACCGTCACCGCGATGCTGTTCCTCCTGGTCGGCGTGATCTACGACCGCGCGCACCACCGCGACATCGACGGCTTCGGGGGCCTGGCGTCGATCATGCCGTTCTACACCGGCTGGACGGCGCTCGCGTTCTTCGCGGCGATGGGACTTCCCGGCCTGTCCGCGTTCATCTCGGAGGTCCTGGTCCTGCTCGGCGGCTGGCAGCGCTACCCCGGCCTCACCGCGGTGAGCGCGAGCGCCGTCATCCTGACGGCCGGCTACATGCTCTGGACGATGCAGCGCATCTACCTCGGCAAGCCGAACGAGAAGTACTTGACGTTGCCGGACATCAACGCGCGCGAGGTCTTCACGCTCGTCCCGCTCGGCATCATCGTGATCGTGCTCGGCGTGTACCCGCATCCGATCCTCGACCTCATCAACACCTCGCTCGTCCACCTGAACGGCATCGTGACGGCCGCGGCGCAGGGCACGAGCGCGGTCGCCTCCGCGGCGTCGGCGCTGCCGGTGGTCCGGTAGCCGCGATGGACGCGACCGCGCACCTCGGGAACCTGCCCAGCATCCCGTACCTGCTGCCCGAGATCGTGCTCGGGACGGCAGTGGTCGCCTTCTTCCTGCTCGACCTCATGATCCGCGACAAGGAGCGGCTCGGGGACATTGCGCTCGTCGTGATGGCGATCGTCGTGGTGCTGACGACGCGCCTCCTCTGGGTCGACGAGAAGACGCTCTTCCACGGATCCGTCGTCCTCGACGGCTTCGCGCTCTACTTCAAGCTCCTGCTCGCGCTCGCGGCGTTCGGCGCGATCTGGATGTCGATCGGCTCGCGCGAGGTGCGGCGCACGAACCAGGGCGAGTACTACGGCGTCCTGCTCGCGAGCTCGCTCGGCATGCTGTTCATGGCGTCCGCGAACAACCTGCTGATGGCCTACCTCTCGCTCGAGTTCGTGAGCCTGACGTCGTACGTGCTCTCGGGCTACATGCGCCACAGCCGGCGCGCGGGCGAGGCGTCTCTCAAGTACCTGATCTACGGCGGCGTCGCCTCGGGCGCGATGATCTTCGGCATGAGCTGGATCTACGGGCTCGCCGGCAGCCTCGAGTTCCGCGCCATCCACGAGGCGCTCGCGAACGGAGGGGCCGCGCCGCTGCCGCTCTTCATCGGGCTCCTCCTGACGCTCACCGGCCTCGGCTACAAGGTCGCGGCGTTTCCGTTCCACATGTGGGCGCCCGACATCTACGAGGGCGCGCCGATCCCGGTGAGCGGCTTCCTCGCGGTCGGATCGAAGGCCGCGGGCTTCGCGCTCCTCATCCGCTTTTTCTACACGAGCCTCGCGCACGCGACCGGCGCCGGAGTCTACGAGCTCGTGGGAGGCGTCGACTGGAAGGACCTCGTCATCGCCCTGTCGATCCTGACGATGACGTTCGGGAACCTCGCCGCGCTGAACCAGCAGGCGAACCTGAAGCGCCTCCTCGCGTACTCGAGCATCGCGCACGCCGGGTACACGCTCATGGGCTTCGTCGTCCTGACCGACGACGGCCTCCGCGCGATGCTCTTCTACCTCGCGGTCTACTACGTGATGAACCTGGGCGCGTTCGTCGTCGTCATGCTGGTTGCGAACTCGACCGGCCGCGAGGACCTCGCCGGCTTCCGCGGGCTCGCGTGGCGGGGCGGCGCGTGGCCCGCGGTCGCGATGGCGATCTTCATGTTCTCGCTGACCGGGTTGCCGCCCTTCGGCGGGTTCGTCGGGAAGGTCTACCTCTTCGCCGCGGTGGTGCAGGAGAAGCTGTACTTCCTCGCGCTCGCCGGCGTGATCAACAGCGTGCTGTCGCTCTTCTACTACGCGAAGGTCGTGCGGACGATGTTCCTCGATCAGCCGGTGGGCGGCGAGGGCGCGGTCGCCGTCGACGCGCACAACGGCGTCCTCCTCGGCGCGCTCGCGGTCGGGACGATCGTCCTCGGGATCGCGTGGTGGCCGCTCGCCGACTTCGCCGGCCGCTCGGCGCGGTTCTTCCTCGGCTAGGCGTCGTCGCCGGTCTCCGGTCGCGTTCCAGCGCGACGCTCACGCCGCAGGCGCCTCGTGCCGGTCGCGAGGTCGCGGAAGGCGTCATTCGTGCCGCTGGCCGCGCGCGCGGCTCGCCGCGCGGCGCTACCGCGGCTGGCGGCTTGCCGTCACTGGCATCGCGACTAGGATGCCGGACGTGCGCCGCGTCCGGACGACAGCGCGATCCGCGCGCTTCGCGCGCGGCCGAGCGAAGCGAGCTGGGGAGTGGGGGCCCCGGCCGGCTTTGCCGGACGGGGGCGAGGGGAAGATCCCCTCGCTTGCGATGGGCACCATCTACGTCGTCGCGACGCCGATCGGGAACCTCGAGGACATCACGCTGCGCGCGATCCGCGTGCTGCGCGAGGTGGACGTGGTCGCGGCCGAGGACACGCGGCGGGCGCGCGTCCTGCTCGACCACCTCGGGATCGCGAAGCGGGTCGTCGCCTACTACGACGCGGTCGAGGCGGCGCGCGCGCCCGAGCTCGTCGCGCGCGCGCTCGCGGGGGAGTCGATCGCGCTCGTGAGCGACGCCGGCACGCCGCTCGTCGCCGATCCCGGCTTCCGGCTCGTGCGGGCGGCGATCGCGGCGGGCGTGTCGGTCGTGCCCGTGCCTGGACCTTCGGCCGTGACCGCGCTTCTTTCGTGCGCGGGCCTGCCGCCGGCGCGCTTCACCTTCGTCGGGTTCCTGCCTGCCCGCCAGAGCGCGCGGCGGCGCGCGCTCGCCGAGCTCGCCGACCGGCCCGACACGCTCATCTTCTACGAGGCGCCGCGGCGACTTCCCGCCGCGCTCGCGGACATGGCGGACGTGCTCGGCGACCGCCCGGCCGCGATCGGGCGCGAGCTCACGAAGCGCTTCGAGGAGATCGCGCGCGGCGGGGTCGCGGAGCTCGCGCAGCGCTTCGCCGAGCGCGCGGGCGGGGCGGATCTGCGGGGCGAGGTCGTGCTCGCGGTCGCCGGCCGGCCCGAGCGCGCGGGCGGCGCCCGGGACGCCCGGGAAGAGCCGGGCGATGTGCGCGCACCGGACGCGCCGGATGCCCTCCGACCGGAATCGCTCCCGGATCCGGGCGGCGATCCGGGCGCCTGGCGCGACGTCGACGCGCGTCTCCGCCGGCGGCTCGACGCCGGCGAGCCGCTCTCGAGCGCGGCCCGAGCGGTGGCCGGCGAGACCGGCCGCGCGCGCCGCGACGTCTACCGCCGCGGCCTCGCGCTGCGCGCGCCTCACGGCGCCTGAAGCTCGACGTAGACGCCCGAGATCGGATCGCCGCCCGGGTTCTCGTCGGCTCGCCACGGCGCGACGATCACGCGGCTCTCGGCCACGGGCGCGGGCGCGAGCGGCTCCGGCTTCTCGGCCCCGCGCAGCGCGTCCACCGTTCGCCGGAACACGCGCGCGACCGCGGCGCCCGCTCCGCCGGCCGGGCGACCGAGGAGCGGCCCGCGCACGCCTGCGACGCGCTCGTCGGCCAAGCGCGCGAGCTCCTCGGGTGACTTGCCTGCGCGATCGGCGGCCGAGAGCTGCGCCTTCTCGACCAGCACGAGCTCGGGGTGCGCCGCGAGGATGCGCGCGATCTGCGCGACCCGCTGCTCCCCGGCCGCATCGAGGCTTCCGCTGCCGGTCGGAAACGCGACCGGGTCGATCGCGAGCGCGTGCGGCGGCCCGTCGGTCCCGAAGAGGAGGCCGAGGAGCCGGAGCGGCGAGGCGATCGCCGACAGCACGGCGCGCCCGATCGCCTGCGCGACGACCGACCCGAGGCGGAAGGTCCCCGAGCGCGGATCGCCCTCGATCGGCACCGTGAGCTCCACGTCGCCGCCGATGCCCTTCAGGAGCGAGAGCGCGACCGGCAGCGGAACGCCGGTCTCGCGCCCGATCACGTCGAGACCGGTCTGGAGGAGTGAAAGGCCGGAGAGCGTGACGCTCGTGTCGGCTCTGAAGGCGTCCGGGTGAAGCGTGCCGTCGACGCGAAGCGTGACCGTCCCGGCCTCCGCCCGGTAGCCGAGGACCGGGGCGAGGTAGGGATTCAACGTCGCCGCGGAGAGACGATCGGCGGAGATCGTCCCGGCGACGCCGGTCCCGACGCTTCGCCCGCCGAGGTCGAGCGGGCTGATCTCGTCGTGGAGGCCGCGGAGCGCGATGCGCTCGACCGCGAGCGCGGGCCAGCGGACGCCGCTCGCGGTTCCGGCGAGGCTCGAGACGCCTGCCCAGTACGCGGGCGACACCGTCTGGTCGACGAAGTCGGCGCGCCCGGACTCGATCGCCACCTCCGCGATCGCGACCGAGAGCGGCGGCGGAAAGGCGTCCGGCTCGGACGCCTGCGAGCCCGCCGTACGGGAAGCGACGGGCTCGGCGGCCTCGGGCGTCCGCGCGGGCGAGTCCTCGGGGACCGGGGTGCGTTCGCCCGCCGGCGCGCGCTCGCCGGCCGCACCGGGAGCCGGCGCGGCCGCGCGCGGCGCCGCGAACGCGCTCAGCGGAAACGTCCCCTCGGTGCGCCGCAGGATCATCGCGTACGGATCGCGCAGCACGAGCCGAGACACCCGGAGGGCCGGCCCGCGTTCCGTTCCAGCCGCGCCGGCCTCGCGCGCGGAGTCGAGCTCGAAGTGCGCTTCCAGGCGATCGACCGCGAGCACCTCGTCGCGGCGCGCCTCGGTCGGCGGCGCGGTGTGGACCTGCTGCGCCTCGACGGTGCCGGAGACGCGCTCGCGCCCGTCGTCGTAGCGCGCGCGCAGGTGCGCGCTCGCGGTGCCGCGCGCGATCGCGAGCGGCAGGTCGGGCGCGAGCCGCCCGAGCTCGGGGAGCGACGCGCCGGCGACGTCGATCGTCACGTCCGCGCGCTCGGGCTCGACCCCGAACGACCCGTTCGCCTCGAACGTGCCGCCCGCGATCCGACCGCTCGCCGCCAGCGCGCCCGGCCGGGCGCGCGCCAGGTCGCGCACCGCGGCGCGCTCGATGGCGACCTCCTGTCGCCGGCCGGCGCGCTCGACGAATCCCTTCGCGTTCGCGATCTCGACGCGTCCGGCGCGCCACGCCCAGTCGTGCGCGAGGTCGATCGCGACGTCGTCGGCCGCGAGGCGGGCCGCCTTCAGGTCGAGGCCCCAGTCGGTCGCGACCGCGACGTCCGACGCGCGCAGGTCGGCGGTCACGACGTGCCGCTGCTCTGCGGTGTCGAGCGCGTAGCCGACGCGACCCTCGATCGTCGCCGCGAAGGAGCGGAGCCCGTTCGGAAGCGGCAGGCGCCCTTCGCCGAAGGTCGTGCCGCCGACGTCGGCGGTCGCGGTGAGCTTCTTCCCGCCGTCGTCGGCGAGCTCGGCGATCGCCTCGGCCGCGAGCTGCGCGCCGTCGAGCGTCCCCTTCAAGGTCGCGGCGAAGGACCGCACGCCGGACGCGGCGGTCGGCACCTGGCGTGCGACCAGGCGCTCGACGTGGAGGCTCACCGGATCCGCTCGCGTCCCCGGCGGCGGGATCCCGACCAGGTCGCTGTCGCGGACGACGAGCTCGCGCACGTCCAGGCCGGATCCCGTGCCGCCCGTCGCGGGCAGCGCGAAGCCGCGAATGGCGACGGTGCCGTCGCGCGCCTGCTCGAGCGTCGCGGCGAGGCCGCTCACGGCCACCCGATTCACGATCGGCTCGCCGCGCACCAGGCGGCGGAAGTCCGGGTCGACGTCGACGCGCGCGATCGCGGGCCCGCTGGGGTCGTCGCCGATCCGGACGCCGGTCAGCGTGACGTTCGCGCGCGGGTCGATCCACACGCCGCCGACCTCGACCGGCGCCGCGAGCGCCCGCGAGAGCGCGCCCGCGGCCCAGCGCCGCGCGAAGACGAACGCGACCAGCGCCACGACGACCGCGACGCCCGCCGCGACCGCGACGATGCGCCGCCACCGCCCCGGGCGGCGGTCTCCGGCGGGCGCCGGCAGGCCTACCGTCCGCGCGGCAGGCCGAGCACCTGCATCGCGATGATTCCCTTCATGATCTCGGTCGTCCCCGAGGCGATGCTCGCGGCGCGCGACTGGAGGTAGCTCCGCTGGAGCCACTGGCCGAGGTCGCCGCGGCCGCTGTCCGGCGTCGCCGTGTCGAAGAGGAGGCCGTCGGGGCCGAGGACGCTCATCCCGACGAGCGGCATCGACTGCGTGATCTCGGTCCAGTGGAGCTTGATGATCGACGCCTCCGGGCCCGGCATGCCCATGCGCAGCAGCTTGTCGAGCGTCCGCTGACAGGTCATCCGGAAGACCTCGCTCGACAGATAGATCTGCGCGAGCTCCTGGCGCAGCACGGGGTTCGCGGCGGCGCCGCGCTCGCGCGCGAACTCGATCAGCCGATCGCGGCCCTGCTTCAGCTGGATCTGCATCTCCACGACGTAGAGGATGCCGCGCTCGTTCTGGAGCGCCGCGGTCGCGACCGGCCAGCCGCCGTGCAGCTCGCCGAGGAGGTTCTCGCGCGGCACCCGCACGTTGTCGAAGAACATCTCGTTGAAGTCGGCCTCGCCCGTCATCTGACGGAGCGGGCGGACCGACACGCCGGGGCTCCGCATGTCGACGAGGAGGCACGAGATACCGCTCGCGCGCGGCCGCTCCGGGTCCGTGCGGCAGAGCAGCATGCACCAGTCGGCGTGGTGCGCGAGGGTCGTCCACACCTTCTGGCCGTTCACGACGAAGCTGTCGCCGTCGAGGCGCGCGCTGGTGCGGAGGGAGGCGAGGTCGGATCCGGCGCCGGGCTCGGAGAAGCCGCAGCACCAGAGATCCTCGCCGGTCAGGATGCGGGCGGCGAAGCGCGACCGCTGCGTCTCGGTCCCGTAGGCGATGAGCGGCGGTCCCACGATCCCGATCCCGAGGCTCCCGATCGCAGGCGGCGCCTGCGCGCGGCTCATCTCCTCGAGGTAGACGATCTGCTGCGGGATGGTCGTCTCGCGGCCGCCGTAGTCGCGCGGCCAGGTGATGCCGACCCAGCGCCCCGACGCGAGCTCCGCTTGCCACGCGCGGAGGCGCACCACGCGCTCCGCCTCCGAAAGCAAGCCCAGTCGCTCCGGCGCGAGATCCGGCGTGAGGTGAGCGGCGAGCCACTCGCGCAGCTCGTCGCGGAAATCCTGCTGCGCATCGCTCACGGTATTCACTTCCCCTTCTTTTTCTTCTTGCCCTTGCCGCCGCGGTCCGAGCCGCGCGCTTGCGACCCCGCGCCGCGCTCGTCCGCCGGCGTGCCGGTGAGGACGTCCTTGTCGAGCAGCCGGAAGCCGACCCGCATCTCGACCTGGAAGAGCGGCCGCGAGTTCTCGAGGATCGCGCCGCGGATGTTCGTGACCTCGAACCAGTCGAGGTTGCGGAGCGTCTGCGACGCTTTTTCGAGGCCGTTCCGCACCGCCTGCTGGATGGAGTCCGGCGACACCCCCACGATGTCGATCAACTTGTACGTGCTGTCCGGCATGGACCGATCGCTCCTCTCACGTCCGGATGTCGAAGTCCGCTGGCTCGCTCTCCGGCGGCTCCTCGCGACGATCGAGCGAAGCGACGCGCGCGCCGGGCGGGCCGTGACGACACCAGTCGACGAACCCTTCTACCTGAGCGCGCGGTCCTTGGGCGAGGGCCTCGACCGAGCCGTCCGCGCGATTGCGCACCCAGCCCGTGAGCCCGCGTGCGCGCGCTTCCATGCGCGCGGCGGCTCGGAACGCGACTCCCTGCACCCGGCCGCGCACGACGATCCGCGCGCGGATGACCGAACCGGGTGGCTGCTCGTTGCTTGCCGGCACTCGGAGCTCGTCCGAGTCGCGAGCCTACCTCCCGGTCAGTCGACCTTCATCACGTTCGCGGCTTGGGGGCCTTTCTCGCTCTGCGTCACCTCGAACTGCACCGTCTGGCCTTCCACGAGCGTCTTGTAGCCGTCGCCCTGGATCGCCGAGTAGTGCACGAAGAGCTCTGGGCCGTTGTCCTGGACGATGAATCCATAGCCCTTCGAATTGTTGAACCACTTGACGCGACCGATCGGCATACCAAGCTCCTGTGGTGGTGCGAAAAGCTCGAAGTCTGTGATGAGCTCCGCGGACGTTTCGGCCCGTGTATCAGAACCCGCCGGGGCTGAACAACACGCGAACGCAAGCCCGAGCGGCCGCGCGGTGGCCGCCTGGCGCGGACTTCCGGCCGCAATGTCGGCCGTCGGCCGAGCGTGACCGGGCGGCTGCCGGCCGCGTGTTCCGGGTCGGCTCAGCCCTCGAGCGGCAGGTTGATCGCGTACTGGCGCTGGCCGCGCTGGACGACGACCTCGGCCGCGCTCGCGCCCCGGAGGCCCCGCACCGCCTCGCGGAAATCGGCCTCGGTCGCGATCCGCTCGCCCGCGACGGCGACCACGGCGTCGCCGGGCCGCATGCCGGCGCGGTCGGCGACGCTTCCGCGCCGGACGTCGACGATCTCGACGCCCGACCCGCGCCGCGTCCGCACGCGGAGGCCCAGGAGCCGCCAGCCCTGGTCGGCGACCTTCTCCTCGGTGAGCGCCGCCGCCGCGATCGAGACCTTGCGCGTCTCGCCGTCGCGCACGACGTCGAGCCGGAGGACCTCGCCCTGGCCGAGGGCGCCCGCCCGCGCCTCGAAGTCCGCGCGGTCGGCGATCGTGTGGCCGTCCATGGCGACGATCACGTCGCCCGTCCGGATTCCCGCGCGGTCCGCCGCGCCGTCGGGCTCGACGCCGCGAACCACGACGCCGTGACGCGCCCCGAGTCCCATCGCCGCCGCCAGCTCGGGCGTCAGGTCCTGCACGGCGATGCCGACGTCGCCGTGGCGGACGTTGCCGTAGCGGATGAGGTCGCCGACGACGCGGCGAGCGCGCGAGGCCGGGATCGCAAAGCCGATGTTCTGCGCGCCGCCGTAGATCGCGGTGTTGATGCCGACGAGCTCGCCCCGGATGTTGAGGAGCGGACCGCCGGAGTTGCCGGGATTGATCGACGCATCGGTCTGGATGAAGTCCAGGTACGCCTTGCCCTGGCTCCGGAGCGAGCGGCCGACCGCGCTCACGACGCCGGTCGTGACCGTGTGCGAGAACCCGAACGGGTTCCCGATCGCGATCACCGTCTCGCCGATCATGAGGTCGTCCGAGCGTCCGAAGTCGATCGACGGGAGATCGCGCCCGTCGATCTTGAGGACCGCGATGTCGGCGTCGCCGTCCGCGCCGACGACCTTCGCCTCGAACTCGCGCTCGTCGGCGAGCGTGACGTGGATCTTCGCGCCTTTCGCGACGACGTGCGAATTCGTGATGACGTAGCCGTCGGGCCGGATGATGACGCCCGAGCCGAGGCTCGTCTGGGTGTAGCGGCGCTGGCGCGGGCGGGCGTCGAAGAAGTCGCGGAAGAACTCGTCGAAGAACGGGTCCTGCCGCATGACGACGGTCTGCTCGGTCGAGATGTTCACGACCGCCGGGCTCGCGCGCTCCACGGCCCGGACCACCGGCGTCCGGCGGTCGTCGTCGTAGGGCGTGGGGGGAGCGGCCTGCGCGACGCCGGCCAGGGCCGGGATCGCGAGGAGGCATCGGACGAGCAGCGGAGCGAGCTTCACGTAGACGGAAACGGCCCGGCGGGCGCCGGGTTGCGGTCGCGGGTGCGGCCGGACGTCAGCCGGTCGCGGCGCGCGGCGGCGCGGCGGTCGTGGGGCTCGCCGGGGCGGCGCTCGCGGCGGGGAGCGCCGCGGTCGCGTCGACGCCGGCGTCGCGCACCTCGAGGTAGGTGTAGCCGGAAAGCCCCTGCTCGTAGCGCCGCCGGAGGCGGGCCGACTCCTCGACCGTGATGCGGTCGTCGCGCAGCGCCACCTCGATCGCGCGGCGCGCCCGCTCGACCAGCTCGGCCTTGCTGTACTGCACGTACCCGAGGACCTCCTCGACGGAGTCGCCCTCGACGAGGTGCTCGATCTCGATGCGGTCGTTCTCGCCGAGCCGGACGTGCACGGCGTCGGTGTCGCCGAAGAGGTTGTGGAGGTCGCCCAGGATCTCCTGGTACGCGCCGACGAGGAACATGCCGATGTAGTACGGGTCTCCGTTCTGGAGCGGATGGAGCTCGAGCACGTGCTTCACGTCGCGGCGGTCGATGAAGAGGTCGACCTTGCCGTCGGAGTCGCACGTGAGGTCGGCGAAGACGCCGCGCCGGCTCGGGCGCTCGCTCAGGCGGTGGATCGGCATCGTCGGGAAGAGCTGCTTGACGGCCCAGTGGTCGGGCGCGGACTGGAAGACCGAGAAGTTGCCGTAGTACGTGTCGGCCATCGCGCGCTCGAGGCCCTCGAGCTCCTCCGGGACGTAGTCCAGCTCGCGCGCGAGGCGGAGGATCTTCTCGCAGCTCGCCCAGAAGAGCCGCTCGCAGCGGCCCCGCGCCTTGAGATCGAGGTAGCCGAGGTTGAAGCGGGTGAGCGCCTCCTCCTTCGCGGCCTGGGCGTCGTGATACGACTCGATGAGGTTCTTCCGCGTGATCGACTGCCACACCTCGTAGAGCGAGTGGACGGCCTTGTCCTCGTCGCGGCGGGGCAGGTCGGGCTGGCCGACGGGCAGCACCTGGTTCACGCCGAGGACGTTGAAGACGAGGACCGAGTGGTGCGCGACCATGGCGCGCCCGGTCTCGGTCACGATGTCGGGGTGCGGGATCTTCTTCTCGTCGCAGGCGTCCATGATCGTCGCCACGACGTCGCGCGCGTACTCGTGGTTCGTGTAGTTCATCGACGACGGGAAGTTCGTCTGCGAGCCGTCGTAGTCGACGCCGAGGCCGCCGCCGATGTCGAGGTACTTGAGGCTTGCGCCGAGCTCGACGAGACCGACGTAGATCCGCGTCGCCTCCTGGACCGCGTCCTTGATCGCGCGGATCGCGGTGATCTGCGAGCCGACGTGGAAGTGGAGGAGCTCCAGGCAGTCGAGCATCCCGGCGCCACGGAGCTTCTCGACCGCGTCGACGATCTCGTCGGCGGTGAGGCCGAACTTGCTCCGGTCGCCCCCCGACTCGACCCAGCGCCCGGCGCCCTTCGCGGAGAGCTTGGCGCGGATCCCGATGTGCGGCCGGATGCCGAGCTCCTGCGACACGCGGATCACGAGGTCGAGCTCGTGGAAGCGGTCCATCACGATGATCGGCGTCCGGCCGAGCTTCTGCGCGAGCAGCGCGATCTCGATGTAGGCGCGATCCTTGTACCCGTTGCAGACGATGATCGCGTCCGGGTTGTCCATGATCGGGAGGATCGCGAGCAGCTCGGGCTTGCTGCCGGCCTCGAGCCCGACGCCGTAGGCGCGCCCGAAGTCGACCACCTCCTCCACGACGTGGCGCTGCTGGTTCACCTTGATCGGGTACACGGCGCGGTGGCGGCCGCGGTACTGGTGCTCGGCGATCGCCGCGCTGAAGCACTCGCACAGCGAGCGGATCCGGGTCGCGAGGATGTCCGAGAAGCGGATCAGGAGCGGCAGGTGGAGGCCGCGGCGCTGGAGGTCGTTGACGAGCTCCTCGAGGTCGATCCCCGGCCCGCCGTTGCCGCGCGGGCGTACCTCGACGTGGCCGGCGGCATTGACGGTGACGAACCCCGAGCCCCAGGCGTGGACGTCATACAGGTCGAGCGCGTCCTGGATCGACCATGCCGCCATCTCCGTTCGTGTATAGCGACCGTCGACCGAAGGTGCCAGGACTGCGGCCGGAATCGCCGGCTAACCGCCGGCTGCCACCCGCTCGATCGCGTGGACCAGCTGCGACACGTCGATCGGCTTGGTCAGGTGGCACTCGAAGCCGGCTTCCTTGCTCTTGCGGATGTCGCGCTCCGAGCCGTAGCCGCTCAGGGCGATGCCCTTGACCGGGCGCTCCGCACGGAGCGCGCGCATCAGGTCGTGGCCGGTGCCGTCCGGGAGGCCGATGTCGCTGATGACGATGTCGAAACCGGAGTCCGGGAGCCCGAGAGCGGACTCGACCGAGTCGGCGACCGTGACGGTGTAGCCCAGCATCCGGAGCGCCTCCTCGATCGCCGCGGCGCTGTCGGGGTGGTCCTCGACGATGAGAAGACGGGGCTTGCCGTCCGCGGCGCGTGCCGGCTTCGCGATCTGCGGCGCGGACGCTGGCGCCGGCACGGTGCTCAGCACCACCTCGAAGCGCGCCCCGGCCCCGGGCGCGTTCCTGACCGAGATGTTCCCGCCGTGCGCATCGACGATCCCCTTGCAGATCGCGAGCCCGAGGCCGAGCCCGGCCCGCCGACGCGGCTCGCCGCCCTGCTCGAACGGCTCGAAGAGCCGAGGGGCGATCGCCGGGTCGATTCCGACGCCGGTGTCCTCGACCGCGATGCACAGCCAGCGCTCGCGCCGATTCCATGTCCGGAGCGAGATCGTCCCCCCGGCGGGGGTGTGGCGGACGGCGTTCTTGAGCAGGTTCCACAGGACCTGGCGGAGGCGCGTCCCGTCGCCGCGCACGTGGTGCTCGTCGGCCGCGGGCTGCAGCGTGATGCGGAGCCGCGCGGCGTCGACCTCGATCCTGCACATCGCGGTCACGTCGCGGATCAGCTCGTGGACGTCCACGACTTCGCTCGCCATGTGCAGCTTGCCGCGCGCGATGCGCGTCGTGTCGAGGAGATCGTCGATGAGGCGTGCCTCCAGCTCCACGTTGCGGCGAATCATGTCGGCGGTCCGCTGGTCGTCCTCGGAAAGCCCGCCACGCGCCTCGAGCGCGCGGAGCGCGAACAGGATCGGCGTGAGCGGCGTCCGAAGCTCGTGGCTCAAAACCGCGAGGAAGCGGTCCTTCGCTTCGCTGGCGGCGCGCAGCGCGTGCTCCTCCCGCACCAGCCGGTCGCGCTCCTCTTCGGCCCGTCGCCGCTCTTCGGCGGCGCGCTCGTGCTCGCTCAGGTCCACGATGGCGGTGAGCCATGCGTCCTGGCGGGCCGCGTTTCCAAACGGCTGGCTCACCAGCTCGACGGGGATGGTCTCGGAACGCCGGGTCTTCAGCCGCAGGCGGCACGTCGGGCGCGCGGTCCGGTTTCGGCAGCGGGCGAGATGGTCGAGGAAGACCCGGCGATCCTCCTCGAGGACGTGCACCAGGAGCGGGAAGCCGACGAGGCGGCCCCGCTCCGCTCCGAGCAGGGTGGCGGCCGCGAGGTTCAGCTCGCGAATGACCCCCGTGGAATCGAGCGTGACGTAGCCGATGGGCGCGAAGTCGAAGAGGTCGGCGTAGCGGTCGCGCGACTCCTCGAGCGCGCGCCGTGCCCGCGAGATCTCGCGGTCCTGTGCGAGGATCTCGTGGCGATGAACGCTGAGCTCCTGCACGAGCGCGGCGAGCGGCTCGTCCGAGCCGACGACCGACTGGAGCGCGCGGATCTCGGCCAAGAGCTCCGCCCGGCTCATCTGCTCATACGGCTTGGTAGCGACCCGGCCGGCCATCGCTCATTCCCCGGCTCCGTCGCCGTGCGCCCCGGGCACGGTCTCGAGGGCCAGAAGCGTCATCGGCCCTCGCCGTCCGTCCCCCTTCAGCCGACGCGCCTTGGCGACGACGCGCCCGAGACAGGGGAAGTTCTCTTCGAGCTCCGCATCCCGGTCGTCGTCGTGATTCCGCGCGTCCTGGAGGAACGCGCGGAGCCGCGGCAGCGATCTTTCGGAGTCCCCGTCCCAAAGGCGACGACCGCGCATGTCCCCGTCGGGGAGCCCGAAGGTCCGCCGAAACGCGGAATTGCCCGCCACGAGGCGGAGCTCGTGGTCGAGGATCGCGAACGGCGCCGAGACCATGTCCACCATGGCGGCGACGCAGCGATTGAACCACGCCTCATCGGCCATCTGCTCGCGCACCGCGTGGATGTCGACGAGCGCCAGAACCGCCCCGTCGATTCGGTTCTCGAGGTCCTTGTACGGGCGAATTCGAAGCGAATAGACGTTTCCCTGCGCGTCGTGGACCGGCCGCTCGTCGGGGGTGACCGTGTCCAGCACCTTGAGCGTGATGGCCTCGAGGTCCGGGCAGTCGATGTTCGGCTTGATGTGCCCGATGGGCCGGCCGATGTCGGAGGGGATCAGGTTCAGCACGCGCTCCGCCATCGGCGTGAAGCGGCGAATGCGGAGGTCGCGCGCGACGATCACGATCGCGATCTGGACACTCCCGAGCAGGTTCTCGAGGTCGCTGTTGACGCGGCTCAGCTCCTCGTTCCGGCCGCGGAGCTCGTCGTTGACGGTGTTGAGCTCCTCGTTCGTCGACTGGAGCTCCTCCTTGGCGGTGTCGAGCTCCTCGTTGGTCGACTGGAGCTCCTCGTTCGACGAAAGGACCTCCTCGTTGGCCGATTGGAGCTCCTCGTTCGCCGCCTCGAGCTCTTGGATGATCGACTGCAGGTATTCGCGGCTGCTCGCGAGCTCCTGCTCGAGGCGCGCGATCTGCGGGTCGCTCGCTCCCGGGACCTCGGCCGGTCGCGGCTCCTGGTGGCGAGCCCGCGCGTTGCGCGCCTTCGAGCCCCCCTTGGAGCTCCGCACGAGCTGGGGAGCTCCTTCGACGGCCGAGTGGAAGAGGACGAGGAAGTGGGGCCGCTCGGCGGTGGCGAGCGGCAGCACCTCGACGTCGACGGCGTTCCAGCCGCCGTTCCGGCGGACGCGCAGGTTGTCGCGCCGGACCGGCTGGGCCGTTCGCTGAGCCGCCTGCACCGCGGCGCGAAGGCCGTGGAGCAACCCTTCGCGCGCCATCTTCAAGAGGCTCATGCTCGGGTCCCCGGGCGGTGGCTCGAGGTACGCGCCCGTGTGCCCGCGGAATTGCATGATCTGGAGATCCGCGTCGATGATCACGCCGGGTGGGGCGTAGCGCTCCTGGATGAGGCGATTGGCCTCGTTCTGGACGGAGCGTGCGTCGTCGCGCGGCGGCGGCGCGTTCGGACGGTCGCGATTCGGCAAGGTGAGCGAGTAGTCGGCCGGCAGCGCCTGCGTCGAGATCGCCTTCTTGGCGTAGAGGCGCGACCGCTTGTCCTCGATCTGGAAGAGCTCCGAATGCTGCCCGATCGTCTCGGCGCTGCCCAGCATCAGAAAGCCGGCCGGCTTCAGCGCGTAGTGGAAGAGCGACATCAGCTTCTGCTGCAAGCTCGCGTTCAGGTAGATGAGCACGTTCCGGCAGAGGATCAGATCGATCTTCGAGAACGGCGGATCGCGCGTCAGGTCCTGGCGAGCGAAGACGCAGAGGTCGCGCACGACCTTGCTGACGTGGTAGTCCGTCTCGGTCTTGCTGAAGAAGCGCCGGAGCCGTTCCGGCGACACGTCCGCGGCGATGGACGGCGGGTAGTGCGCGGCGCGCGCCTGCTCGATCGCCGCGTCGCTGACGTCGGTCGCGAAGATCTGCACCGGCACCGACGCCGCGCGATCGCCGAGGAACTCGATCAGGAGCATCCCGATCGAGTACGCCTCCTCGCCGGTCGAGCAGCCGGCGACCCAGACGCGGATCGGCTCGTCGTCGCGGTGCTGCGCGAGGATCCGCGGCAGTGCTTGCTTCCGCAACGCATCGTAGGACTCGGGATCTCGGAAGAATCGCGTCACCAGGATCAGGAGGTCCTGGAAGAGCGACTGCACCTCGGCAGGGTTCTCTTCGAGGTAACGGATGTACTGATCGAGCCGCGTGAGGCGATGGAGGACCATCCGGCGATGCACGCGGCGCTCGATCGTGGGCCGCTTGTATTGCCGGAAGTCGACGCCGGTCCCCGACCGCAAGAGGACGAGGACGCGGTCGAAGAGCTGCGTCCGATCCGGCAGGTGGGTCTCCTTCTCGAGGGCCTCCTGCGCGGCTTCGCGCAAGTACGGATGGCGGCCCATCTGGCAGAGCGCGACCGCGATCTCTTGCGGGGTCAGCACCAGATCGACGAGCCCGCTCGCGATCGCCGCGCGCGGCATCCCGTCGTAGCGCGCGCTCTCGGGGCGCTGCGCGATCGTGATCCCACCCGCCGCCTTGATGTCGCGGAAGCCGATCGTTCCGTCGGAGGCGGTTCCCGACATGACGACCGCGATCGCGCGGTCGCGAGCGCTCTCCGCGAGCGACGTGAAGAAAGCGTCGATCGGCATGAACTGGGAGCGGTCGGTCGGACGGGGGAGGAGGCGGAGCTGGTGCTGGTCGACCACGAGCTGGGCGTTGGGCGGGTTCACGTAGACGTGGTCCGGGAGCAGCTCGACGCCGTCCGTCGCCTGCACGACCGGCAGCCGGCTGTGCGCTGCGAGCAGCTCCGCGAGGGCGCTCTCGTGCTGCGGTGCCTGGTGCTGGATGAGCACGATCGCCATCCCGGGATTCTCCGGAAGCGAGCTCAGGAGCTGCGAGAACGCGTCGAGACCGCCCGCCGAGGCGCCGATGCCGACGATGGTGCCCCCCCTCGATGGGGACGGCACCCGGTCGCCGTCGACCCATTCGGTGGGGATGGCCGGTCGCGTCGTATCGTCCGGCCTCGATTTCGCCCGCGACGGCTCGGCGATCGAGGACTTCTTCGCGGCGCGCGGCTTCGCGGTCGCGTCGACCCGCGTCCTTGCTGCCGAGACCTTTGCGGTCTTCGCGGTGCGCGAAGATCTTCTCCGATCACCAGTGGCGCCGGGTGTTCGTCTACGCACTGTGCTTCGTCCGATCGCGCGCGCCGAGCGCCGCGTTTCGCGACGGTTTGGCGCGTCTCCTCGCAGCCGCCTTCTTCGGGGACGCGCCGTTCAGCAGCGCACCGATCTTGTCGGAATCGCTCCGCTCGAGCACCGAGCGGATCACTCGAGCGCGCGCCTCCGCGTCCTCGGCGCGCTCGACGTAGCCGGTGGCGATCGCCTCCAGCCCATCACGGCCGCCGCGGGCCGCGTGATCCGCCATCCGTCCAGCGAGCCGCCGTCGCAGCGCCGCGGTCTCCTCGAGGGCGCGCAGCGCGGTCCACAGCGCATCCTCGAGGTTCTCGTCCTGCGCCGTGAGCAGGCTCTGATCGGTGTATCCGTGGCCCACCCGACACCGAAAGCGCAGGAGCCCGGGCTCCTCGAGCTCCCACAGGGCGCCGCCGCAGTCCGGGCATGCGTACGCGGCCGGCGCTCCGAGCTCGCGCTCATCGCCGTTGCCGTTGCCGTCGAACGCCGCGTTCTCCTTTCCCGCGACATCCTTGCGAGCCATCTTCGCGCCTCCCGGCCGCGCTCCGTTGCGCACGTGCTCGGCGAGCAGCGCGGGAATCTCGTCGACCCGGGCGACGTGGTCGACCGGCACGTTGGCGATCGCGCTGAGCGGCATGCTCGGATAGAGAGCGTCGCTCGCGTGCTGAACGATCGCGACGCCGCCCCCGCGCTTGATCGCGAGGAGACCGTGCGTCCCGTCGTTGAGCATTCCGGACAGGACGACGCCGATGACGCGGTCGCCGTGGCTCGCTGCCGCGGTGCGAAACAGCGTGTCGACCGAGGGCCGGAACCGGTTCTCGCGCGGACCCCGCGTGAGCCGGACGACGTCGTTCTCGACGATGACGTGCTGATCCGGCGGCGCGACCAGGATGCGGCCGTAGCTGAGGCGCTCACCGTCGCGCGCGTAGCCGGCCTGGAACGCGCTCGACCTTCCGATCAGCTCGGGCAGCACCCGAGGAGAGTCGGGCGACGTATGGATCACCACGACGAGGGTCGCGGAGAGGTCGTCCGGTAGGCCGGATGCAACTCGTGTGATTGCTTCGAGGCTACCCGCCGAACCACCGACGACGATCAAGTCGCGCGGGGGCACGATTTCATCTACTCACCGGCGCGTTTGGCGGTCAACGCGACCGACGACGGCCTCGTCTTCCGGTCTTCGAGCCGCTAGCGGTGCGGGGAAACCTGCCGAAGTGCTTCTGGACCAGCGTGCGGACCGCATCCCCCGGCTCCGGAGCCGGGAGCGCGGGAATGACGCGCCCTCCGAGGTAGCGTGGTGCGCGGATCGGATACGCCGCGATCGGCCACATCGACTGAAGCCGCGCGCGATGCTCCGCGTCGATCGCGCGCGTCGCGCGAGCCGCCGCGATCTGCGCGCGCGCCCGCGCGCGCGCCGCGTCCGCGAGAGCGGACGCTTCTGCCGCAGCCCGCCGGCCACCGACGGATGTAGCGGCTTTCGCACGCGACGAGATCCCGCTGCGCATCACCCTGCTCCTAGCGCCTACGAGACATCATGGCCGGGGGGGG